>QMCD01000978.1_pt1 | contig 37093 bp, 49 predicted proteins | sample 1821841 | NCBI WGS metagenome assembly QMCD01 (sample SAMN01991225, study PRJNA193472) | Termite gut metagenome, whole genome shotgun sequencing project. | isolation source: worker | host: Macrotermes natalensis
AATTGTTATCAATTGTAATATCCATTGCAACGCCTATTTCATGCCCGCTGTTTCCTGGGATTCCGGTTTTTTCAACGCCGTAAATATGCGCGTATTTATCGAACAATTCTTTTTGCTCGGCATAAGTTCTCCGGCCGCAAGCTATGTCAAAATGCAAATTTTCGCCCGCGCATAAATTATATAAATCAAACACTTTCGCCTGCATTTGCGGCGACAGCTGATTGATTTTATCCAGATTTTTTTTACTGATACTCATATAATCTATTTTCTGATTGTCAACCGTTCCAGTTTGCGCGCAAACCGCACAATCCAATGCTCGCTGCCGGCTGTTATGCTGTCAACCAAAATCGTCCTGCAACCGAGCTTTTTGCCGCATAAAATATCGCTGAGCGGCCTATCCCCCACCAGCACCGTCTTTTCACAAACCAGCCCGTGCTCTTTCATAAAATCCAACGCGCGCGCAATATCAGGCTTTTTGGCACTGCATAGCACCGGAAAATCCGACACCGACCGCACCTTGTCCATATAATTTTGGTTGGAATTGTTAGACACAACCCCCACAAAAAAATCCTTCCGAACGCCCTCAAGCCAACCTAAAACCTCATCACTGTACTTGCCCGCGCGCGACGCCATCAGCGTGCTGTCCAAATCAAACAACATCGCCTCAACCCCAAGCGATTTTAACTCATTCAAGTCAATATCGTATAAACTTTTTAAATTGTAATCAGGCTTTAAAAACATCCTCTCACCTTAACCCTTCCAAACTTCAGGCAACACCCCATACATTTACCCCCTCCTCCCTAAAGCGTATTTGTAATCCTTTGGCGCGCGCAAAAACTTCACAAAAACCTCATCATTTGTGTTGCCAAGGGGCAAATTATTTTGGGTTTTGTCCTTGATTTCAACAACAACCGTGCTAAATTGCTCGTCCGGCGTGATAATTTCCACCTGATCGCCAGTGTGGATTTTGTTTTTGATTTTGACTTCGTAAGAATCACCTTCCTGCCGCCAGATTTCAAACAAAAAATCCGCGCCCGCAAGCCCTTTTGACACCTCGTAATTATAATCACCGCCTGCGCCAAACGCAAAACCCTGGGTGTACCCGCGGTTGCCGACTTTCAAAAGCTCCTCAAACCCCTCATCTGCGCTTAATTTGCCGTCAAGCACCTGCCGGTACGTTTTTGCCACCGCGCTGACGTAGTACAAACTTTTTGTGCGCCCCTCAATCTTGAACGAATCAATCCCCGCATCAATGAGCTCCGGCAGCCGTTTGACCAGACACAAATCCTTCGGGCAAAGAATATGCGAGCCGCGCTCATCTTGATTAATCTCGTAATACTCGCCCGGCCGCGTTTCTTCAACAAGTTTATAGCTCCAACGGCACGGCTGGCAGCAGTTTCCGCTGTTGGCCTTTCTTTCACCCCCGCTAAAATAGTCGCTCAACAGACACCTGCCCGAAAACGACACGCACTGCGCGCCGTGGATAAAGCATTCCAGCTCAACATTAGGCACCTTCTGACGAATTTTTGCCATATCACTTACCGCAAGTTCTCGCGCCAGAATAACCCTCTTTGCGCCCAAATCACGCCAAAACTTCACGCTCTCATAATTCAGCGTATTCGTCTGCGTACTCACGTGGATATTTGTCCCCGGCATATATTTTTTGACCAGATTATACACGCCAAAATCGCTTAAAATAACGGCGTCGGGCTTTGCGGCGGCAAATTTGTCAATACAGGCCTCAAGCTGCGTGATATCGCTGTTAAACGCAAATATATTCAGCGTCAGGTAGGCCTTTGCGCCGAGTTCGTGGGCTTTTTCAACGGCACCGCCGAGGTTTTCAAGCGTTATGAGCTCGCCCTTTCGCAGCGCGCGCAAGCTAAAATCACCCACACCCAGATAAACCGCGTTTGCACCATACTTAACCGCATATTCAAGTTTTTCCAGGTTGCCCGCAGGCAGCAATAATTCAACCATTTAACAATTGTAACATAAATTTACCAAACAATACACCAATTAGGCGATGTTTAAAACCCATAATTGACGAAAATAGTATTAGGGCCGAGAGAGCTGCCCCAAAAAAAATGTTCAAGGAGAAAACATGAGATACGCGGCCAATACAATAAAAGAGATTTGGGAGTACCAACACCCGATTATGCACGCCTGGTTTTTGGCGAGCTCGCTTGCGCTTGGCGTAACATTTGCCATCGTAAATATGATATAATAATCACGTGAGAAGATTTTTCGGTTATTTGACACTAATTGTGCTTGTAGCAAGCATGCTTTTGCCCTTTGCGGCGATGGTTTGGCTCTCGTTTGTGCCGACGGCCGATATATTTTTAGGGAAACACTCTTTTACATTTGAAAACTACAAGAACGTATTTGCCCAGCTGCCTGTGGCCAGATATTTTTTAAACAGCCTGTTTGTGGCCTCCGTTGCAACAGCAGGTCAGGTGTTTATCGCATCGCTTGCGGGGTACGCGTTTGCGCGGCTTGAGTTCAAATGGAAAACCCCGCTGTTTTTGCTAATCTTAATCACAATGCTTGTCCCGCCGCAGGTCAACATAATCCCGTTGTTTTTTCTGATGCGCGAGATGCATTTGGTGAACACATATTCCGCGCTGATTTTGCCCTCGTTCTTCGGCGGGTTCGGGGTGTTTTTAATGCGGCAGTATTTTTTGTCGCTGCCCAAAGAGCTTGAAGATTCCGCGCGAATTGACGGGTGCACAAGGTTCCAGACGTTTTGCAAAATCGCGCTGCCGCTTGCGCTGCCTGCCTGCGCGACGCTGGCAATTTTTACGTTTGTGTCAACGTGGAACAGTTTTTTGTGGCCGCTGATTATCACTAACGACGATGCGATGCGCACGCTGCCTGTGGGGCTTGCGATTTACAAGGGGAGCTTTCGCGAACTCACGCTCTGGGGCGAGCTTTTGGCGTGCTCTGTAATCTGCGTCATCCCTGTCATCGGCGTTTTTCTGCTCGGCAAAAAATATTTTATCTCGGACATTCTTCAAGGCGGAGTAAAAGAATGAAATGTGGTATAATATTTTTATGAAAAAGAGAGCTTTCACAATAGCAGAAGTTGCGGTCGCGCTGATTGTGTTCGGAATAATCGCGGCGGCGGCTTATCCGGTTTTGAGCAGCCTTAAACCGGACAACAACATGCTTATGATAAAAAGAGCCTACTATCAGGCGGAAACTGTTGTGGAAGAGCTGATTAACAGCCCGCTTTATCCGCCGGGGACAGATTTTGGCGCCGAGTTTCCGCAGCGCTTTCAAGACAAACTCAATATCGCATCAAGCGAAAGTGCCACCAAGTTCCAGACAGCAGACGGTACCGCCTGGGAGTTTGAATCGCCAACGGTGCTCAATGTGACGGTAAACGGCGGCGAGGCATCGTTTACAATCAACATCCGCGCAGACGGCAAAATGGGAGTCCCCGACGATAACACCGACGGTCAAAAGTTTGCCATAAAAGCAATCCAGGCATCGACTTACAGGTAACTGACACTGCCATGCAATATTAACAAATGTAAACGAAATTTTGCCCGCTGACAAATTTTATTTTTCACGCGCCTTATATGAGCAAAATTGTTATGTTACAAAAAGGAGATAATTTATGAGAATTTCAAGCATCGGAGCGTACAACACGCACACAAGCTTCCGCGGTATTTCAAAAGAAGCGCAGAAGGTGCTCGATAGCGGTAACTATCAAACTAAAGCCGCCAAAGTGACTATAAGACGTTTTGAAGAACTAGGTTACCCCATCACAGAAATGTCAAAAGATAAACTTGCCATAATAGCAAAAAGTCCATCTGTGCATATGGTATTAGATAAATCTTGGCCACTTGATAACAATCGGCTGAAATTTGTAGATACTGCCGGGCAGGAATTTATGGACTTTCTGGATGAAGCTATTCTTGGTGGGGGCTGTGTTGTTTTTGATGATGAAGCACTGGACAAAGCCTTGGAAATAGCTAAAGAATTGGATGGCTGTGCACAGAATCCCGATGTTGCCCGCGTGAACGCGCAACAAGCACAACAGAGTTACGACATACAAAATCAATAATCGCCTTATTTAGCATCGGCGCCGCCGACAACAAGCACCTGAATCTCGCCGGGTTCAAGTTTGACGTTTAGTTTTCCGCTGCCTGCAATCGGAACCGCGATGATTTTTATAGGCATTACCGTGCTGTCTTGATTAATCTTTGGCACGCGGATACCTGTTTCAACCGGATTTTTGCGGTCTAAATTCCCGTAAACCACCACACTCATTGTTTCATGGCTTAACATATAGGCAAATACACTTGGCGCAGCGGCGCTCAAAGTGGTGTACTGCCCGCTTGCCAGCACGGATGCGATATCGGACTTGAACCTGTTTGCAAACTCAAACTGACGCTGCAGCTGCAAATTATAGCCGCCGGGTTTTCTTGAAAAGTTGAATATATCAAGCTTGCCGCGGTGTACAAAATAATACTGGTCGTCGGTGAAGGTTTTGCGCGCCTTTTGGTTGGCATAGGAGTAAACATAGGTATCACCTGTGGAAAAGCCGTCAACAAAGTAGGAATTCACAGGCAGCGTGGCATTGAGCCAGATAATCATCTCGCTGAACCGCTCACCGCCTGTTATGATTGGGCTTGGCTCATCGTGCGTGGCAAAACTTCCGATAACGCCCCTGCCTTTGCTGCGCGCAACGGCTGCCGTCAGCTCTTTGCCTGTTTTCCAGTCTTTCAGCGTAAAAAAGCTCCCGTAATACCCGTCAAACCCTGCATCAAAAAGTTTGCCCGCCGGTGTAAACACGGCCTGCTGGGCAACCGGCTTTGTCCAAAGCTCGGAGGCCTCTGCCAGCCACAAAAACTGCGGGTCGCGCCTGTGCGAGTATGCAATCAAATCCTTCCAAAACGACGCTGGCTTGGTTGATGCAGCATCCGCCCGTATCCCGTCCGCACCGAGGTTAATCATATAATCGACAAACGCCTTGTACAGGTTATAAACATCCTTGTTGTAAACCGCCTCTGTGCCTGCGTTTAGCAGCCTGACGTCCGTCCAATCGCTCGGCACAACGGGTTGTCCGGATTTGTCTTTCACAAAAAGCTCCGGCCGCTTCAAATAAAGGTCATAGGCGCCGCACGAAGGCAAATCAACAATTATGCGAAACCCTCTGGCGTGCGCCTCATCAAAGAATTTTTTTGCCTGAGTTTCAACGGACAAAACGGTTTTGTCGCTTGCAAGCTGCGGATTCAGCGTATTAAAAGCCGATGCCGCGTACAAAGACCCGGCCGTCCCGAGCGCCTTTGTTTTGCCGACAGGTGTCACCGGCAAAAGGTGCAAAGTGTTGACCCCTTGCGCTTTTAGCTCGTCCAGCCGCGAGATTGCGTTGAGAAAATTTCCGCTTTCTTCTGCTTCGCCCAGGTCAATTATGCCGTTTTTGTCCGCATCAACCGCACCGAATGTGCGCATATTCACCGCATAAATCACCGCACCGTTGCCCGCAAAAAGCTTCCTCAAATCGTTAATAAATCCGTCCGCATACACGGCCGTGCCAAAAAACACCAAAAATAAACTGATTAAGAGTTTTTTCATGTTAATATCCTATCACAAAATTTGATTTTATGTTAGAATGAGGGCATGGACTTGAAGTATAAACGGATTCTGTTGAAGATAAGCGGGGAAGCGTTGATGGGTGAGCTTCAGTTTGGCATCGACCAAAAACCCGTGAACAAAATCGCCAAAGAAATCAGTGATGCGCGGCTTGCGGGCGCTGAGATAGCCGTTGTTGTCGGCGGCGGTAATATTTTCCGCGGGATGAAAAACAGCGAGAAACTCGGGATGGATCAGGCGTCAGGGGATTACGTGGGCATGCTCGCGACCGTTATGAACGCGATTGCGCTACAATCCGCGCTGAACCAAATGGGTATCCCGACACGCGTCCAGACAGCAATTACAATGAACCAAATAGCAGAACCTTACGTTCGCCACCGCGCAATCCGCCACCTTGAAAAAGGCCGTGTGGTAATCTTTGCAGCCGGTACGGGCAACCCGTTTTTTACAACCGATACGGCATCTGCGCTTAGAGCATCCGAGATCGGCGCGGACGCAATGCTCATGGCAAAAAACGGCGTGGACGGCGTCTACACCGATGACCCAAAAACCAATCCCGACGCCAAAAAGCTTGAAAATGTTTCGTATGACGATATTATAAAAAACAGTCTGAAAATTATGGACACATCCGCGGTCGCGCTGTGCAAACAAAACGATATCCCGATTGTGGTGTTTGACTTTGACGCGCCCGGCGGGGTTTGCAAGATACTGAACGGTAAAAATATAGGGACTTATATTGGAGGATAGAAATGAGTGAACTTTTAGATGAATTGTTTTTAAACGGCGAAGAAAAAATGGAAAAGGCAATAAACCAGCTTAAAAAAGAGTTTGGGTCAATCCGTTCCGGCCGCGCGAACCCGATGATTTTGGACAAAGTGATGGTGGATTACTACGGTACACCAACGGCGCTGCGCCAAATGTCGCAGGTTACCGTGCAAGACGGCACAACGCTTGTGATTTCGCCCTACGACAAATCCATTTTGAAAGAAATTGAAAAAGCAATCATAAAGGCCGAAATCGGCATCACACCAAACAGTGACGGGATTGTCCTGCGGCTTGCGTTCCCGCCGCTGACCGAGGAGCGCCGCAAAGAGATTGCAAAAGAGGTTAAAAAACTCGGCGAGGAAGCGAAAGTCGCTGTCCGTAACGTTCGCCGCGACATGTCAGACGAACTTAAAAAGCTTGAAAAATCCGAAAATCTGCCCGAGGATATTGTAAAAGATAATCAGGACAAAATCCAGAAACTGACCGACAAATACACTGCGTCCGTGGACAGCACCGTGGGCGAAAAAGAAAAAGAAGTGTTAACGGTATGATTTTAAACAACAACGTAACAAGGCTGCTTACAGGGCTGGTTATCGGTACTGCGGCTTTGCTGTGCATAATGTACGGCGGGCTGTGGCTTTTGGTGCTGACGCTTGTCATAATTTATGCCAGCACCACCGAGTACGCCAAAATCCTTCAAAACAAAGGGTTTTACCCGAGCCTGCGCGTTATGATCGCAGCCGAAACCGTGCTTGCCGCGATTGCGTATTGCTCACGTATGGATTTGCTCGCTGCCGGAATGACCCTGTGTACAATCGTTGCGTTCTTGTGGATACTGTTTTTTGGCAGGCAGCCCTATATCGCAAACGTTGCCACAACAATTCTCGGGTTCATTTATGCGGGCTGGTTCCCGTTCCACCTGATTTTTTTGCGGAATTTAAGTTCAAACATCTACACCGACGGGCTCGGGTTTGTTGTGATGATGTTTACAATCGTTTTGTTGACTGATATTGGCGCATATTATATCGGCAAGAATTTCGGTAAACGTAAGCTGGCACCTGTTATCAGCCCGAACAAAACGGTGGAAGGGTCAATTGGCGGCAGTTTGTTCGCACTGGCCGGTGCGTTTATCGTTGGCAGTTTTTTGGAGCTCGGATGGGTGCACTGTCTTGCAATCGGGCTGCTTTGCACGACAGCAGCGCAGTTTGGCGACCTTGCCGAATCACTTATCAAGCGCGATGCGGGTGTCAAAGACTCAGGCGACAGCCTGCCCGGTCACGGCGGCGTTCTGGACAGGGTTGACAGTTTCGCGTTCACCATCCCTTTGATGTTTTATTACTGTAAATTCTTCATATTTTAGGGGTAAACGGGGGCAACGAGGGCAAAAAAGAGAATGAACGGACTGGGGATAGAAATTAATAACAAAGCGCTTTTGCGGCAGGCACTGCATCATCCGTCTGCCGGCGGTGAGAATTATGAACGGCTGGAATTCCTTGGTGATGCGGTCTTGAAACTGATTATATCGGATATTTTATACAAAAAGTACCCGGACTACCGCGAGGGTGATTTGACCAAAATCCGCTCCATCGTTGTATCTGACCAGATACTTAGCGAAATCGCCGCAGAGCTGGACCTTGATATTGAATGCGACGCGCACCTGCGCGGCACCCAATCTATTCTGGCGTGCGCGTTTGAGGCGGTTTTGGGCGCGTATTATCTGGACGGCAAAACCGATGAGCTTTACATTGTTTTGGAGAAACTTTTCACTCCGTATTTTGACGATGTTGACAAAAACTTCCAAAAATACAACGCCAAAGCCGTTTTGCAAGAGTACACGCAAGGGCTGAACAAGGAACTGCCGGTTTACAAAGTTGTTGAAGAAGCAGGACCCGCACACGAGAAGATGTTTACGGTTGAGGTCTGTTACAATGACAAACCGCTTGCGCGCGGAACCGGGCGCACCAAAAAAGAGGCCGAACAAAACGCCGCAGCCGCGGCATGCGAGGGGTTGATATGATAGTTGCACCGTCTTTGTTATCAGCGGATTTTGCCAATCTGGAGCGCGACATAAAACGCGTTGAACAAGCCGGCGCAGACTGGCTCCACATAGACGTTATGGACGGACATTTTGTCCCGAACATCACAATCGGCGTGCCTGTTGTCAAATCAATTAAAAAAGCCGCAAGCGTGCCGCTTGATGTGCATCTGATGATAGAAAACCCCGAAAACTACGTTGAGGCGTTCCTGGACGCCGGCGCGGATATTATAACTTTTCACTACGAGGCAGTAGCCGACCCGGAGGCCTTGATTCAAAAAATCCGGCTGCTTGGCGGTCATGCAGGGGTTTCAATTAAACCGAAAACACCACCCGAAGTGCTAAAAGGGCTCACACCCAATTTGATTTTGATTATGACGGTTGAGCCGGGGTTTGGCGGGCAAGCCTTCATGCCGGAATGCGCGGAAAAAATTACGACGGTGAAGAGAAACGCACCAAAAGGCACTATTATTCAGGTTGACGGCGGGATAAACGAACAGACCGGCAAAATCTGCGCTGACCTTGGCGCAACATCGCTTGTCGCCGGCAATTATATTTTTAAGTCAGACGATTTTGTTCGTGCTATAATGAGTCTGCGAGGAGGGCAAAATGGGAAATAAAAATCTTGCAACGATTGGTGTATTTGGCGGTTCGGGGTTCTATAAATTCCTTGATAATATTGAGGAAGTGGCGATTGAAACACCTTACGGGATGCCCAGCGACAACCTGCTGATAGGTACAATCGGCGCGCACCGCGTAGCTTTTATGCCGCGCCACAACAGAAACCATTCTATTTTGCCGCACTTGATTAACTACCGCGCAAACGTCTGGGCGATGAAATCAATTGGTGTACAGCGGGTGTTCTCGCCGTGCGCTGCAGGCAGCCTGCAAAAAAACGTTAAGCCCGGTGATTTTGTTATCTGCGACCAGTTTGTTGACTGGACAGACGGACGCAAATCAACCTTTTTTGAAGGCCCGATTGTGACCCACCCGTCCGCGGCCGACCCGTATTGCGCCGAGCTGCGCAGCCTTGCGGTTGAAACAGCAAAGGAACTCGGGATAACCGTCCACAAAGAAGGCACCGTCGTTGTAATCAATGGCCCGCGCTTTTCAACCAAGGCCGAATCAAAGTTTTTCACCGCACAGGGCTGGCAGGTTATCAACATGTCCGCATTCCCGGAAGGGTATCTGGTCAAAGAGATGGATATGTGTCCTGTGAATATTTCGCTTATCACCGACTACGACGCGGGGCTCGTCAGCGGCTCGGAGCCTGTTTCGCACGACGCGGTTATTGAGGTTTTCAACCAAAACCTTTCCAATTTGAAAGAGCTGCTTTTCAAAATGATAGAAAAAATCCACGCGGGTGAAAACACCTGCGCTTGCACAAGAACAAAGGAGAATTCAAGACTATGAGTTCACTCGTATACGGCATCAACAACATATTTAACCTGTTCTATTTCTTGATTATTTTAAGAATCTTTTTAAGCTGGATACCGAGCGTCAACTGGTTCAACCAGCCGTGGAAAACTGTTCGTGAGGTCACCGACCTTTATCTGAACCTGTTCCGCCGGATTGTTCCGACATTCGGGGGGCTTGATTTTTCGCCAATCATAGCGATTATCGTGCTGCAAATCATACAGAATATATTACTGTTCCTGATAGCAAAGGCCGCGGCGTAAATTTCGTGATACAATGTTAATTATGAAGAAATTATTGACTATTTTTTGTCTAGCGGCAAGCGCGTTTTTGGCGGCGCCGGTCTTGGCGTTTGAAAATGAAACCACGATTAACGCGCTCAACCTGAACGTGTGCCAAAAACAGCAGCTCAACGAGCTGGACGATAAATATGCCGAAAGCTCGCTTGCCGCAGGGCAAACAGATGCAAAAAGCGCAGCCAAATCCGCAAAACAATATGAAAAAGAGTTAAAAAGAATCCTCACTCGCAAGCAGCGCACCAAGCTGAAAACCATCAACCGGCTTGACAAAAAAGCTGACAAACGCGGTGATGAGCGGATGTTTAAACCCGACCCGAATTTTAACGTGTTCGGGATGAAACCGGAGTGCAAATGCAAAGGCCGAGCAAAGAAAAAATGCCCTAACCATTCGCTTTGATATAGTCTATAATCCCAAGCGCAAGCTCTTTCCTCACCTGCGTCGGCGATTGTTTGAGGTACTCAATTGCGTGTGATACCTTGATATTTTTGTCGTACCAGCGCTGCATTATGTATTGGTATTGGTCATCAAGCGACATTTTTACATCAAAATCATAGTCGCGCAGCTTGTCTATAATAAAATCCGCACATCTGACCTGCAGCTGCTCGGGTGAATCTTCAAGCCGCTTTATTGCCGCGCTCACGGCAGGATCAATATCATACCAACGTTTAAACATGCCCTAATTTTAGCGTAAATATTACAGATTTGCAATTTATTTTTGTGCATGATATTATTATATTTATAAGCTTATAAGGAACTTTTGCGAGAGCTTTTATGGTTCCGGCTTACAATTTACAAATCGAGGACAACAATTTGAAAAAAGCATTACTGTTAACTTTTACGCTTGTGTGCGTAATGCTCACACAAGGACAGGTACAAGCAACTGATGTAAAGACCGTAAAAGCAACGATAGTGAAACATGCTCTTGAATTAGGCGTTGACCCTGCGCTTGCGTTGAGTATTGCACGCACGGAGTCAAACTATCGCTACGACGCGAAAAGCCCGGCCGGCGCTATCGGTGTGTTTCAGCTTATGCCTGCAACCGCCAAGTCAATGGGGCTAAACCCGTACTACCTGAACGACAATATCAAGGGCGGTTTGATGTACTACCAAAAATTGTACAAAATATTCGGCTCGCACGAGCGTGCGTTAGCTGCTTACAACGCGGGTCCGACTGCGGTCAAAAACCACGGCGGCGTACCGTCGTTCACAAGAGGGTTTGTCAACAAGATTATGGCGGACTACAAGCACCTGCAAAATAATCCGGATCAGGCAATAATTGATGCGACACAAAAAGTCGTTGCAGATGCTGAGGAAATCCCTATCGCGGAGCCGCAAACCGAAGAAGTCGCAATTTAGACGTATCTTCCAGCTTTTGGTAAATCATTTGCGCGAGTTCATGCTCGCCGCACAGTTCGTGGCATTTGCCAAGCTGCAAAATCGCCTCGTCGCATCGGTCAAGCTCTATTGATGTGCGCGTGTATTTTAGCGCTTTTTCATAGTCGCCGCGGTTTTTGTATGCAGCGCCCAGCGCCAGATGCGCGCCGGCATCGTTTCTGTCCAAAAAAATCCTGCCAAGTAATATTGTGATTTCGCTCATAATTTTATTTTAGCGGCACGGACAAATTTGGATAACATATAAACGAATGATATTTTACTAGCAAATTTTATTTTTACGGGCTTTAATGCGGGTATGCAAGTTTCAAGAATAACTTTTCAGGGGAACTCTCCTGTTTTATACGGTCAGGTGCAAAACCGCGGGCTGCGGGCGCCGCAAAAACGGCAAAAACGAGAGCAGCCCGAAAACCTTACGGTAGAAACCTATTCCGCTGTCCATATCAGCCCCAAAGATAACATAGCCAATGTTAAATGCACAGGGGATGTTCGGTTGGATAAAGGTGCAAAAACCGGTGATATTGCAAGTTTGGGAGCTGTTTCACTGTACAAAGGCGCGCGCTCGGGCAATATTACCACCAAAAAAGGTACTGTGACAATATACCAGGGCTCCGTTGCAAAAGACATTTACAACCCAAAAGGGGATGTATACTTGCACTCAGGTGCAAAAGCGGGCCGGATTATCGGCAGCCATGTTGTGGTGGAGAAAGGAGCGGCGGCAAACGATATCAAGGCGGCAGGAATAAGAATCCACGGTTCGCCAAAAATAGGCAAACTCGCGTTTGACGATATGATTGAGCTGCCTCCCGGCGCTAAAATCTCAACCGATATCTATTTGACAGGTGAAAGCTCCCAAAGAACATTCTATTTTGATTCAACATCAATTAAGGGGACAACGGCTGACGCTTTCCGCAAAGGCAACACCTCCCTTGGCAAATCAAACATCTACGTTGACGACAATATTAAAAAGATAACAATAAAAACACCTTACAAATATAAGGCCGATAAGGCGTTCGAGAACGTTAGGTTCTTCGATTACAAAACAGGCGAGCCTATTTCTGTTGAACATTTGATTGAATATGAATTTTTGGCGATATAGGTCAAGATTTTCATTTGGTGATATAATATTGACATGATGAAAAAACTTTTGGCAGCAACAATTTTATGCGCAGGGTTTGGGGGTGTCGCGCTTGCGAACGAGATTAATTTGGGCAATGTTGAAAAACAAAAGATTGTCTATCCTGATGTCAAAGCAAAACCCAAGGAGACACTTGTTTTAAAAAACGATCAGTCCGTGCAGAAAATTGTTGAGTACCAAAAAGAAAAAGATATTGAAGATATTGAAAACCTCTGGACAGGAACGGTTGAGAACAACCGGGTTATCGGGTTTGCGCTGAAAAAGCTCGCAAGCCCCGAGAGCACAAAACGTATCCACTCGTCGCTTATGGCAAAAACCATGTCCGCGATGGTCGCCGGCGCCTCGTTTGTGCCGATGATGACAGGCGGCAGCTACCTGACCCAAACATCAGCGTTTGCAGCCGGCCGCGCCGCGCAAAACCTTATCAACAAAAACAATATTATCAAAGAAACTCCGCTTACCGACACGGAATTAATAGAGCTTGCAAGTCTTGTTGAAACGCTGCAAGATGACATCATAGGTACATATTACAGCTACAAAAGCGCGCTTATTCAGCTAAAAGAAACGCGCACCAAGATGCTTTTGTACAACAAAAATTACTCAAAAGCCTTGCAGGACAAAGATGTTCTGGAAATCGCCGTTTCATCGTCGCTGTACGATAATATGCGCGTGGAAGAGTTTGAGTATATGGAAGAAGCGAAAAAATACCACCTTGAATTGCAGCGGCTTGCGGGTAAAAAAGTTGTGGACAAGCTGAATTTGTACCAGTTTAACTACAACGCGGCGCTGATGCAGGAAGCAGGCGGCAAATGAGGGGTAAAGTGGCGAAAAAGTTATTCCTGATATTTTCCATATTGGTTATGCTGCCGGCGCAAGCAGTTACGCTTGACGAACTCAAAGGCATAAAACCGTCAATTTACCGGCTCGGGTTGACAAACGACCCGGAAAACGTGTACAAAGAAGAACAAACAAAACCCGTGAACTTTGTAAAAAAAGATACCAGCATCCCGGATATCGCGGCCTTGACGTACGCGGATTTGAGCATCAAAGAGATTTCAAAAGAAATCGGTGCAGACCTTGATATAGACAGCGGCGCGATTGTGGGCGATTTGACGATGCTGTGGCAGGGCGCTGCAACACACAGCGACACGATAAATTTTGCGCTGTACAAACTCGCCAACCCCGATGAGAACAAGCCCGATGAAAAATCCGTAAAAAATGTGCTCAAAAATATCGCGGGTTATTCAACGCTCGCCGGCGCGATGACAGGTGATCCGATTCTGGCGGCCGGCTCAATGATTGGCGGAAATATTTTCGGGATTATGTCGCAGGATAACAAGGCGCTGAACTACAAGTACACCAAGGTGACCGATGCGGATATGATTGTGCTTGTGCGCAAGATTGAGGATTTGCAGCAAAAAACAATTAACCTTTATTTTGATTATATGAGTGCGCGCAAAAAGCTTGATATGATTGGCGAAATCGCCGCAACACGCAAAAGTAATTATGAGTATTCGCTGACCAAATCGCGCGAGGTTGTTTTGGTGGCGGACTCGTATTACAGAAGCGCGCTTGATATGCAGGTTAAGGCGCGTTCTGATTTTATGTCAAAACGTGCGGCACTTGAACAATTTGTGGGCCCTGAAACATTTAAGCAGTTTGAGCGGGGGGTAAATGACGGAGCAGCGAAAAAGTGAAGTTCATTCCTTTTGAAATCCGCACCGGCGCTGAAAACATGGCAATAGACCAAGAGCTTTTGGAGGCCAAACAGCCGGCGTTTCGGCTTTACGGGTGGTCGCCGAAGTGTGTGTCAATCGGGCGTAACCAAAATTTTACAGCGCCGGACGGCGTGGATGTTGTGCGGCGGTTGACCGGCGGCAGAGCGCTTTTGCACGATGATGAGATTACATACAGTGTTGTTTGCGAGCAAGGCAACGAAACTGTCGCGGAATCGTACAAACGCATATCGCAAGGGTTGGTTGACGCGTTTGCGGAAATGGGGATTGAGTTGGAGTTTGGCGGCGGCAGGGATAAATGTATAGGAAAAACCGCAAATTGTATGTTGCTGTCAACCGGTGCAGACCTTTGTTATAAAGGCAAAAAACTCATCGGCTCCGCGCAATTCAGGCAAGACGGGTGGATTTTGCAGCACGGATCAATTTTGTACGACTATAACCCAAAGTTATTGGAGCAAATTTTTGGCGAGCCCGTGGATGATGAAATCACCTGTATAAAAGAGATTGCGCCCTGCCTAACAAAAGCCGAAATCATTGACATGTTACAAACCTGTAACATGTTTTGATCCAAAAAAGCAATTTTCCAAAATAAAAATACTTTTTATAAATAACACAGGGAAATTATTTATTTTGGAGGATACAAAAATGGGGATCACATTTTACGACCCGTCTACTTTTTTTCAAAGCAGCATGATGAATGACATGGCAAGTTTTTACGCGGTATCACAAGCGCCGGTCGGGATATTTGCCAACTTTGGAAACAGATTCCAGGCGCGCGTACCGGAGTTTGCTCCGTCATATTTGTACAGCGGCGGAGGCGGCATCGGATTGTTCGGCAACGGCGGTATCGGCGGAGGCTATGGCGCTGGCGGCGGTGTCGGCGGCGGATTTGACATGTTTTATATGTTCATGCAAATGATGTCAATGTTCGGCGGCAGCAGCTCAAGCACAGACAACCACAGCGGCGGCCACGATTTGTCAAAACTTGAAGGCGTTGATAAGATTGCGGCCAGATTCTGTGAAGCCTGCGACGAGGATCTGAAAGGTTTTCAAAACATTGCCGAAATCGAAAAAATTATCAAAGAAGAAGTAACCGCAGACAACGTCCTTAAAGTAATTGAGGCCTGGAACAAGATCCACGAAAAAGATACCGAGGCAAACGGCGACCCGGTGGCTAACTTCATCAACTATTTTGTCCAAAATATCGGCGAAGATCAATTGACAGGTTCAACCGCTTTGCATCTGCAAAAAGTGTTGACAGAATGCGGCTCAACCGATACCAAAGTGACCACAGCACTGACAACGCTTGACGAAGCGATTAAAAAAGTTACGGTGTCGGCTGAAGAAGGGGAAAAACCGGCAGACACTGGAACAGAGCCGCCGGCCAACTAAAATAAAGGATAATCAAAAAGCTCTCCCCCCGGAGGGCTTTTTTCATGCAAAATGGTCGTAAAACTTTTGCTCTAATTCTTTGCCGTCAAGCAAGACTCGCGGCGCGCCTTCTTTAACCTCGCCGATTATTGTGCCAAGGTGACTGAATTCTTCCGGTACGCAGGCGACCAGCTGATAATCTTCACCGCCAAACAGAGGTAAATCAGAGTCAATCCCCTCCGGACGCGGGATTTTCTCATACTCCACTTCCATCAAAACGCTGCTTGCCCGCGCGATTTGCCACAGCGCATCGGCCAAGCCGTCAGAGGTGTCCATCATGGCGTACGGCACGTTTATCTGCGTGGCAAGCCGGCGTGAAAACTCCACCCGGGCTTCGGGCATCAGGTGCGCATCAAGAAATTCCGGGCGGCCTAAAAAACCGGCAGCACTGTTGCCGTGCTCGCCGGAGACAATAATCTTGTAACCCGGCCTTGCATTCGCACGCGATGCAATGTTGCGGCCGGCGGTGGTGCCAATCGCCGCCGCGCTGATAAAAATTTTGTCCGCGCCTGTTATATCGCCGCCAACGATTTGCACGCCGCATTTGTCCGCCGCGGCCTTTACCCCGCGCGCAAATTCAAGCGTATCAATAACGCCTGACACCGCAACCGTCAGATATTTTGGTTCGGCGCCCGAGGCGCAAACATCGCTGACGTTCACCATAACCGTTTTGTAACCTAATTTGTAGGGCGTTGTCGTGCGCATATCAAAATGCACGCCCTCAACCAAACTATCTTGCGTCACCACAATCCCCAGCTCTTCCAGATACGCGCAATCGTCCCCGATAAATCTCGTTCCAAAGATGGATTTTATTATTTCAATACATTCTTTTTCCTTCATTTCTCCATCATATCATACAAACAGAGGATACCTTCAATACAAATTTCAATTAAAATTAGCATGAGCATGCTTTCTTATTACGAATTGTGAACGAATGTTAAGGAATATTAAATCATGCTCAAACCATGTGATAATCATGGTTTCAGCCAAAAGGACATGGGTCAAAACGCAAGCTGTTGCTCTCTCATGACAATTTTAGTAAAATGAAAGAATGAAAGACGCCGCCAAGAAAAACCTTGAACAAATCCGGCGGGAAATCGCACCTTTACAACCAAATATCGTTGCCGTAACAAAGTACTTTACAGACGAGGCAATCATCGCCGCGTACGAAGCGGGTTTGCGCGACTTCGGCGAAAACCGCGCAGAGAAGGCCTTTGACAAGGTCATCAACCTACCGGTTGAAATTAAAAACAACTCACGGTTTCACCTGATTGGCCACCTGCAAAGCAACAAAGTCAAAAAGGCCGTCGCGCTGTTTGATTTTATCCACTCGGTGGACACGCTAAAAATCGCACAGGCGATTTCAAACGAGGCAAAGGCTCAAGGCAAAATCCAAAAGGTTCTCCTTCAGCTAAACAACGCAGGCGAAACGCAAAAATTCGGGTTCAGCAAAAAAGAGCTGCTTGAACAATTTGACGAAATCAAAAATCTCGACGGGATTGAGGTTGTGGGACTAATGAATATGGCACCGATAGACGCAGAAGAAGAGAGACTGGCGGAGCTTTTTGCAGATGTTGCAAAAACAGCCGGACAGCTCAATCTCAAAGAAGTTTCAATGGGGATGAGCAACGATTATAAAATCGCAGCGCAGCAAGGCGCAACGATGTTAAGAATAGGAAGCAGATTATTTAGATAAAATGGAGGACAAAGTAGTGGCAATTGTACAAGACGGAATCAACAAAATGGTGGATTTTTTGGTAAAAGGGTTTGAGCAGAAGAACAATGTGTTCGCACAGCTCGGAGACGCGTTTAGAGAAGAAGAGTACGATGAAGTGTTTTACGAAACAGACGACAATCTGGCGCTTGCACCGTCATACAATTACCAGACCCCGCCAAAATTTGAGCGTGAAAACAATTCAAAGGTGGTTCAACTGCCCGGTCACAACAGAGGTTACGAGGTTATGGTTATGGAACCGCGCTCGTTTGAAGACGCCGCGCAGGTTGCAGCTAACCTGAAGGACAAAAAGACCGTTGTTTTGAATCTTCACCTGCTTGATAAAGAGCAATCCCAGCGGACAATTGACTTTGTTTGCGGCGCAGCGCACGCGCTGAATGGCAAACCGCAAAAAGTCGGCGAGCTTGTGTTTGTGTTCACACCAAGCAACGTAACGCTATCGGTTGATGCGGCAGAAACCCACAACATCAAGCAATTTAACGATTCACTATGGACAAGACCGGTCCAACAAGTTTAAATAACAAGACAGACCTTAACCCCGGGCGGCCTCGACCGCCCGTTTTTATTATTTGGGGTAAATGAGTAACCCCGTGGCTGTCGCGCTAGGACGTGCTAGTGTTTAAACATCTCTTTGATGCCGTCAATTGAAGACAGGATACCGGTCGCCTCGTACGGCATGTAGACCACCTTGTTGTTTTGGCCGGAGGAGATATCCTTCAAGGCCTCAAGGTATTTCATTGCGATAAGGTATTTATCCGGTGCGGCAGCTGTGCTCTCAAGCGCTGTTATAATCCGGTTGATTGCCTCTTTTTCGGCATCGGCCTCAATGACGCGCGCTTGTGCGACGCCTTCCGCGCTCAAAATTGCGGCTTGCTTTTGGCCTTCTGCGACACGGATTGCGGCCTCTTTTTGACCCTCCGCCTCATAAATCATCGCACGTTTTTCACGTTCCGCCTTCATCTGTTTGTCCATCGCAGCCTGGATATCGGTTGGCGTGATAATATCTTGAAGCTCAACGCGGTTAACTTTTACACCCCATTTGCCGGCCGCATCGTCAAGGATTATCCGCAGCTCGGTGTTGATTTTGTCGCGCGAAACAAGCGTTTCTTGCAACTCTAATTGACCGACAAGGTTGCGCAGCGTTGTCTGGGTGAGCTTTTCAATCGCCTCGGGCAGGTTCTCAATCTCGTAGACAGCGGCTTTTGCGTCAACTATCTGGAAATAAATAAGCGCGTTTATCGCGATTGAAACGTTATCTTTTGTGATTACGTTCTGGCGCGGAAAGTCAAAAACCGTCTCACGCAGGTCAATTCGGTCGGTTTGTTTTGAAAACGCGAATGTGTTACCGTTGATATCTTTTTGGGAAAAGCGTTTTGTCGTAAGCCGCGGGACGTCAAAAAACGGGATGATGAAGTTCAGCCCGGGTTTGAGCGTTTTTTCGTACCGTCCGAGCCGCTGGATGATGACCTCTTCCTGCTGCTGCACAATAATAATCCCTTTTGCAATAAGGACCGCCGCCAATATCAGTAAAATTATTAAGTTCATAAAATATCTCCCTTTTTACCCCTTTTTTTCATTGTTTCATGCACACGGCCAAAAATCAATTGCCATCGGGCAAGTTTTTTGTAAAACTCATCTTAACAGTGTATGGCAAACGCGGTGCAAAGGTTATAAAATATAAGAATGAGGCAAAAGACCGGAGGTCTTATGAAAAAGTTTTTGGTATTGTTGGTTTTATTAACGGCAAACACAGCGATGGCGCAGGATTTGACGACTGAATCTGCATCATCGCGCGAGTACCTGATTAACCGCGGGCACTCGGGTGCAACCGCCGATATTATTGAGAAAAGAAAATCCCAGATGCGCGGTGACCCCCCGCAGGAGAAAGAAACAATCTGGATTTCCGCGCCGTTCAGAGCGTTGAGAAAGTTTGGAACCTACCTTGATCCGGGGCTTGAGGACAATTCTTTTATGAACCATGACATTAAATTCACACCAAGGTACGATGATTTGTAAGTGGATAAATAGATTATTCATATTTGCGGCGGCGGTGTTATTTTTGGCTGTCCCGGTTTTTGCGGTGGGTGTTGAATATAACGATTATTACATAGACCACACGTTGATTGATTACCCGAAAATGGAAAAAGAGGCCGATACGTTTTTTGTCGCGGCGGCGGATTCCAAGAGTGATTTTGAACGAAACCGGCTGATGGAGGCCGCGCAGGCGCGCTATTTTCAGCTTGCAGAGTATGATTCAACCCAGATCAAATACCCGCTGCAGCTGGCACGGATTTATGACTTCACAAAAGAGGACAGGCTTGCAAAGGGTTACTTTTTCCGCGCGCTGAACCTTGATGCGCACAACGCTTACGCAAACCTTTATCTGGGCGATTTTTACTTTGCACGCGATGATTACAAACGCGCGTTGAAAAGATACCGGGACGCTCACGTAAACGGCTTGCAAAATAAGTATGAGTTGAACTATAATATGGGTATAATCTATGAAAAATTCGGCGATTTGGTGAACGCGCAAAAATACTACTCCGCGGTGGCCGCAGCAAAAAACACGCCTGAGCTGCAAAATAAAATCAACTCGATTAAAGCATTGGATTACGGCAAATCTGAATACTACTATAAGATTAGAGGGAAAAGTGGGAATTAAAAAGCTACTAATGTTAATAATACTGCTGGGGCTGCCTGCGGCTGCGGCGGACGAGGCGGTTGAAAAACCGCTCAAAAAAAACACCCTCGCTGTCTACAAACCCTATGAGCTTTCAAAGAACGAGGTGCAATTCAGCACAACAAAGATTAAAATCAACGCAATCAACCCAAGCTCCGGCTCAAACCCGGGCGGTGCAGGGTTTCCGGGCGGCAGGGGCGCAAACCAGCTTGTTATTTACACATCTGATTACGGCAAAAACACCAATACCAACGAGTTTGGTGCGGAGGCAATCGTTGACGGCAACATTGTGACCGCGATTTCCGGTGCGGACTCGTTCATCCCCGAAAACGGTATCGTTATCTCCGGCCACGGCAAGGCAAAGACATGGCTTAATTCATCGCTGAACCTCGGGACGCGCATTTTTATTGACGGCGACACACTTTATACCTACACGACCTCCGAGAGCTATATTTTTGAGAGCATGAAAAAAATCGCCGAAGCCGAATTGATGATTGATTTTTACAGCAAGGCCAACACAAACTACAACCGCAAAGTCCCGAACACCTACATAAACGATGCGAAAAACTATATGAAAAAAGCCGCAAAGGATCACGAAAAGGTGCAGGAGTTTTCACGGCTTGCGATTGAGGCCGCAAACAGCGCGATAAGCAGCGCAATCCCGTATAAAAACGGGGAGCTGCGCGGGATTTGGGTCCGGCCGACCGAAAAAACCGCCGATGAGATAATTAAATCAATTGAGCTGATTCAAGCTGCGGGTATTGACGATATTTTCCTTGAAACCTACTACCACGGCAAAACTATTTTCCCGAGCAAAACAATGAACTCATACGGGTTTACGCCGCAATACGCGCTGTTCTCAGGCGCAAATGAGGGTGATTGCCCTGATATTTTGCAGGTTTGGGTTGACGAGGCGCACAAACGCGATATGAAAGTTCACATCTGGTTTGAGACTTTTTATGTCGGCACAAGACCGTCAAAACCTGACCCCGCGAGCATTCTGGCCGTCAAACCCGAGTGGGGCAACAAGATGAAAAAAGATTGCGACAGCAACGAGCCGTCAAAATCCACCTCCGAGCACAACGGATACTTTCTTGACCCGGCAAACCCTGCAGTGCAAAAGTTTCTGCTGGAATTAATTGATGAAGTCTTGACCCGGTACAAACCCGACGGGGTGAACATTGACTACATCCGCTACCCGAACGCATCTGCCGGCCAGCCAAACTGGTGGGGCTACACCCAGCCTGCAAGAAAAGAGTTCCAATCCCAGCACAAGATTGACCCTGTTGACCTGAAGCCGACCGACCCGCAGTGGGCGCAATGGGACGAATACCGCCGCGGCAAGATTACGGATTTTGTCAAAAAAACGGGCGACCTTTGCAAAAAACGTAAAATCTATTTGTCCGCCGTTATTTTCCCGGACCGCGCAGCAGCGCTTGCAAGCAAGCAGCAGGACTGGAAAACATGGTCTGACAACGGGTATCTGCACGGGTTCACACCGTTGTTTTTGACGTGCGATGCAGAAATGGCAAGCGCTATGATGAAAAAAGTTATTGAGTCAAAAGCGCCTGATACCGAACTTTTTGCGGGTCTGTTTGTCACGTTTATGAGCGGCTCACCGGAAGATTTAATCCGGCAAATCCACGAGGCGCGCCAGCTTAACACAAACGGTATCATACTTTTTGACTACAAACACCTCAAACCTCAATATGCAACAGCGCTTTCAAGCAGCGTGTTTAAACAAGTTGAGGAAGAACCTCAGCCTTGTGAAGTTGAGCCGGCGCAAAAGAAAAAATGGTGGCAGTTCTGGAAACGCGCTAAACAAGAGTGTTAATGTGTGCGCCGAATGTGAATGGCGTGCCGTCCTCGGCGTATTGCGCCAACCCGCTTATCACACCTGTTGATGATGCGCCTTGCACGGGCGGGAGCGTCGCAACGGTTTGTGATTGCAAAATGCGCGGTGTGTTATTTGAATTTTTGGACGCATTTTTTTCAACGTACTTTGTTGCGTAAAATTGCGGGTTTAAAAGATTAAATAAAACTGATGACATTTGTTTTCCTTTTTTTTAAATGAACGCGCGGTTTTGCGCCGCCATTAACTCTTGTGCCGTGCCTTTGACAAAAGCTTGTGTCTCGCTTTCGCTTGGCGGTCTTTTTGGTGTAATCCCTTTATCGCTTTCATCGGCCTTGGCCGCGTTTTGACTGTTGCGGTCGTTGGCAAGATTTTGCGACTGCTGCACTTTGCTTGTGTCATACACCGTCTGCGCCAAAGTAACGTTTGGCGGTGCGCTCGGGTTTATTGCCGCTATATCAAGTTGCTGGCTTCTTTCCATTAGCCCACCCACATCTTGTATTTTAACATTTGTTCGCCTGTTTCCGGGTCATATCCGGGGTCTTGGGCTGTGCAATGCCGATTCAACCCGGCGTAATACGGGTTCTCACCTGCTGATATCAGGTTCAACCCGCTGCCGTTGGGACTGTACCACAATTGGTTGCCGCTGCCAAAACAAACCGCGTTGGCCTCTTTAAATTCTTCTGCATTTACACTAAACCCGGGGGTTTGATAACTGGCTATCTTTGCTGCAAACAGATTATTGTAATTCTGCACCGCAGCCAGTGCTGACATTGCTCCGCTCATATATACTCTCCTTGTTTTGCTCTTATATATACAAAGTATATAAAGCTCAAAAAATTGCCTTTTTTTAAGCAGCGGCGTTTACAATTATTTACAATCCGAAGATGAAGCCTGCGCTTGCAGCATTTTGAAAAGATACTCGTCCCCTTTGCTTGATTGCAGGCCTTTCGGGATAAAGTGCTCCTCAAACTTTTCAACCGCATAACGGTCGGTCATGCCGGCAATGTAGTCGGTGACGATTCGCTCAATTTTGTCCGCATCGCAGTGCGGTTTTATCATATCGGTGTACAGCGCGAACAACTCACGCACAATTTTGCGCGCCTTGACCTCCTCAAATTTGGCGGGCGAGTCCTCATAAACATTTTTAAACATCCACTCGCGCAGCCGCGTGGTGTAGGCCCACGCCTCATTACTCATCTGCACAACAGGTTTGCCCGCGGAGTTGTTCACAATCTCTGTAATCATTTTATTAAGCCGCCGGCTCTGGTTGGAAGAAAAATATTTGATGCAGTCTTTTGGCAGGTCGCTCTCGGATATAATCCCGGCGCGGATGGAATCTTCAATATCGTGGTTTATATAGGCGATTTTGTCGGCCAATTGGACAACCTGCGCCTCGGGGGTGAGCGGTTTGTAGCCCCACGAGTGGGTCAAAATCCCGCTGATTGTCTCTTCGCACAGGTTAAGGTCTTCCAAAACCTCTACAACGCGCACACTTTGCAAGTTGTGGTGAAACCCGCCCTTGACAAGTTCGTTCAAAACCCCTTCCCCGCAATGCCCGAACGGTGTGTGCCCGAGGTCGTGCCCCAGCGCAATCGCCTCGGTCAAATCCTCGTTCAGCGCGAGCGCTCGCGCAATCGTGCGCGCGATTTGCGACACCTCCAGGGTATGTGTCAGCCGCGTTCTAAAATGGTCATCAAACGGGGACAAAAAGACCTGCGTTTTGTGTTTGAGCCGGCGAAAGGCTTTTGAGTGCAAAATTCTGTCCCTGTCACGCTGAAACTCTGTACGGAAAGGGCAAATGTCTTCGGCACTTTTACGCTGCGCGCCGGCACTCCTTGTCGCAAACTCGCTCAAAATCGCAGACTCTTGCGCTTCTAATTTTTCTTTAATCATGATTTATATTTTATCATGAATTTTGCGGCTCGGCAGTTTGTGTTTTGTTTTGCGCTATTTTTTTACGCAGGTTATCTATCGGTGTAATAATCTGGTTCAGAACAACACCGGCGCAGGCCGACACGATAACGGATTTGAGCCCTGCAACAAACGCCATTGTCGTAAGCGGCTGCATTGCAATTGCACCTAAGACAGGGATACCGTATTTCAACATAACAGAGGTGCGCGCGTCTTTGTCTTCAAGTTTTGACAGCGTTGCGCCGATACCGATACCTGCCGTGGCGACACCCGTCACGACAGAAGTTACATCGGTAAACGCCGAGCCCAAAAGCTGGTCGCGCACCGTATCAAAATATTTGCCTTTTTCAATTTCAAGCACTTTTTTAGCCTGATTCCCAATCGCATCAAGCCTTTTGCTGTCAACACCAATTTTTTTGAGTTTTTGTATTTTTTCGCCGTTAGTCTCAATTATCTTTGCAACGGTTTCTTGTATTTGCTTCCTGTTTGGAGCAACAAGCTCATTGGCTATATGCTCTTCCATCAAATAAGTGCCGGTGTCTTTATTTTTAATTTCACCTAAATTTTTCCACGCGGTCTTGAAGTACCTCGCGGCTGGCTTGTTCATTCCGGATTTCATGGCTTTAAAACGGGTTTTGCGAACCTCTTTTGTAAACGGCGCCGCAATCTCATCCATAAGTTTTTTAGCATCAGCACTCTGACATCCGCTGCTGAGTTTTTTAAGTTCTTTGGCGACAGCACCCTGTTTTGAACCGAGGTTAAAGGTTGCCAGACCAATCCAGGCATCTGTTATACCTTTATGGATTTTTCTGGGCAGCCCGCCCAGCTTTTTGTTGAATTTTTTGCTGTACATAACTTTCTTTGCAAGCGTATCTTTAAGGTTAGTCACGTTATTACCGGCGTTACTCACCGCCTTTTGAGAGTCCATCCTAAGCTCAACCGCTCTGTCTTTGATTTTAAAGAGTTTATCCACCAGCTTTGTGCCGAATTTGAATTTTCTTATTCCGAAAACCAGCCCCAGCACGGCTAACGCCAGCCCGCCGCCTACGATTATAACCTTTTTCCCGTAGTGTTTTTCTGTCTCTTCTTTTTGTTCCGGTGTCGGTACGCTGAAAAAATACCCGTCATTGTTAAACATGGACGGCGCCTTAAATTGCGAGAACGCGCTGCTTGTGGACACAACTTTACTAACCATAACTTATATAAACATAAAATAAGCGAAAAATTGCGCGATTATTAGCCTTTTGGGTTATCTTGGCAACAATTTGTTACAATTTGTCCGGAGGCCTCTTTGGCACAGTGTTTGTCGGACAAAAGAGCTCTTACTTGTCCCAATTGCCGGGTATGCTGCGCGCGATAATTTTCGTCATACAAAAGTTTTTCCGTCGTATTCACGATATTGTTTACCCCGGCGCCAAACTGCAAGAGCTCGGGGACAACGAGTTTGTCCAAAATAATGTTCGGCAGCGAGACGAATTTGGTGCACACAACCATCAAATAAATCAGGTAGAACAACACCGGCCCTTTGTAGGCGATGAGCATCGGCGTCTGATAAAGCGCGGCCTCCAACGCGACCGTGCCGGACGCCAAAATCAACGAATCGGAGACACTGAGCAGCGCGTGGTTGTCTCCTTGGATGACCTTGAAAGGCACATCGGGAAACGTTTTCAGGTTCGGCGCCTGCGAAACGCAAAACTGCAAATCCGGGTGTTTTTTTTGCAGTTCGCGCGCGGATTTGATAAAAAGTTTCATCAAATGTTTCAGCTCAAATGTACGAGAGCCGGGGAAAATTGATACGAGTTTTTTATCCGGGTCCAAACCGTGACGCGCAAAAAATTCCTCCCGGTTTGCCTTTTCAGGCAGCTGCCCGACAAGCGGATGCCCGCAAAAATGCGCGTCAATCCCGCAATCTTTATACATTTGCTCCTCAAACGGAAAAATACAAAGCACCTTGTCTATGGTTTTTTTCATCGTGTTAAGCCGCCATTTTCTGCTTGCCCAAACCTGCGGCGGGATGTAATAGAACGTCTTTATCCGCGCGCGCTTGAGGAACTTTGAGACATTCAAATTGAACGCGCCGTAGTCTACAAGCAGCACCAAATCAGGCTTGTACTCTTTTGTCAAATAATCCACCACACGTTTACCCAGCCCCAGGTGGTCAACAATCATCTTGAGTCCAATCCCGACCTGACCCATTTTTTTGTGGTCGGAAAAAAGTTTAACCCCGGCTGCGCGCAGATTTTCACCGCCGATACCTTCTATTTCAAGCTCCGGTAAGCGCGCACGCAGCTCGCGCACAACATTTGCAGCATGGATATCACCCGAGTGTTCGCCCGTTATTATAAATAATTTCATAACTTAATACCCGATAGACCAGTTAAAAACGGTGGACTTCAATTGCTTTTTCTCAACAGGAGCAGCCGACGCGACCGCGCTGACTTCAATCACCTTGTCCGCTTTTTGCAAAAGTTTCAGTTGGTTGATTTTTGTATCCACGTTGCTGAACGATTTTAGCCTGTCCAAATCGTTTTGCAAATCCGAGTTCTCATCGTTGAGCATCCCGATTTGGTTGCTTAATTTATTCAGCGACAGCTCGTATGTCATCGCAAGATAATAACCGATAACTGAAACCACAATAAACATCGCAAGTACGCTGCAAAGGGTGCTATTTACTTTTTTTATGGCATTGTTCTTCATAAAACCTTTTCGTCTGTTGAAATAACCTTCTATGATAGTGTTATCTTGATATTTTTTTCTTACCCTTAAAGTATTCACTCTCTGGCCCCTTTTTTATCCCTATTCGCATTTTCGCGCTTCGCGACGGCGGATTTTCTCTTAACTCTTGCTCTGCTGCACACAACGGTTTTTTGGTGATTATTTCCAGACCGCTCTCTTTGAAGAAGTGTTTCACTATCCGGTCTTCCAGCGAGTGAAAACTTATAACAACTATTATAGCACCAATTTCGAGCATGCAAAACACATCATTTAGAGTATTTTTTATATTTTCAAGCTCTTGATTAACCTCAATCCGAACCGCCTGAAACACACGCGTTGCAGGGTGTATGGAAGATTTTATGCGCGGAGTTGACGCAATGATCAAATCCGCGAGCTCTTTTGTGGTCTCGATACGTTTTTTGCGACGGGTTTCGAATATCGCCTTTGCAATCCGCTTGGAAAACCGCTCTTGCCCGTATTCGCTGAAAATCCTTACCAGGTCGGCTTCTTTGTACGTATTAATCACATCCGCGGCGGTAAAATCAGAATTCTGATTGAAGCGCATATCAAGCGGCGCGTCCTTGGAGAACGAAAAGCCGCGCCCTGCCTGCGCAAACTGGTGCGCAGATGCGCCCAAATCAAACAAAACCCCGCCTGTTATCGTTTCGGTGCCGAGTTCTTGTAACATTTTCTTAATATTTGTATAGGAATCGTGCACAATTGTTAAGTTTTCGTAACCTTTGAGCCGTTCGGACGCGGCCGCGATGGCCTCTTCGTCCACATCAAAGGCTATTACTGTCCCGCCGCGCTTTAAGATTTCCTCGCTGTGGCCGCCGCCGCCGAGCGTGCAGTCAACGTACAATTTACCCGCGCACACTTGCAGGGCGTCTACCGCTTCGGCTTTCATAACAGTGTAATGACTATATGTACTTTTGCATGGTTTGCTCATCAAAAACCTCAATATTGTCCTTGGAATGGATGAAAACCAGGCACGACGGGGTGAACGGGGCAGCTGGCGTGAATTTGAGTTTTGCGCGCAAATCCTCAAAATTATCAGCCGAAAACTCCATAATGACTGTCTTATCTGTCAAGCCGGAAAAATATTCAAACAAATCTTTTGCTTTCAGGCCTTCAACATAGATAACATCGGGCGATTGGAACTCAATAAATCGCGCGGCCTTGTCCATGTTAAAGCCGACATTCTCGTTCAATTCGCACTGGTTGACCCCTGCAAGCTCGTATTTGGCAAGGCTTTCAAGCGTCATGACCGCAGCGCCCGCGCTTGCCGCTTCAACAAGCATTGAATAAATCACGTGGGTTTTTCCGCTTAACGGCGAGCCGCAAACAAGGATGGTACCGGGGTTTGTGAGCGCGCTGCGAAGCTGGGCCAGACTTTTTTCGTTCTTGATTATGCTGCCGAGCGCCACCGGCGGCTTGTAAATTTTCAGGAAAATCCGCTCACCCAAAATCGTCGGGAATGTTGAAACACTCACCACAATCGTCACATCATCGGCTTTGAAACTCATTTTGCCAAGCTGCGGAACCTCTGATACCAGGGGGTCAAGCTCTGCCAGCACTTTTAATTTTGCGGCAAATGACAGCGCCAAGACTTGCGGGATACTGCCCTTATCGGTCAGGCTGCTGTTTTTTTTGAAGTTCACACCGAGCCCGTCGTCGGCGCTTTGGAACACAATCTCGTGAAAATCCTCCTGCACCGCTTGTTTCAAGATAGCGCTGATGATTTTTTGGATATGGTTATCGCTTAAATCCTCGCTGTGAAGCTCTTCGCGCCAATCGTATGCAACCTGGTCGGTGACGATTTCTTCAAGCAGCCCGGGCGCATAATACTCGTCAATCTTGCCCAGAATACTTGTTTGCGACGACACCACAGGCTCAATTGAGCACTCAACCGATTCAATAATCCTGTCTATCGCGAACAAATCAAGCGGGTCGGCCATCGCAACGGTCAGGGTGTCTTCAATCTTGAACAGCGGCAAAATCCGGTAGCGCTTGGCGTCTGACGCGCTGACAAGGTTCAGGCATTTGGAATCCAGCGTGTAATCTTCCAAATTCACGTACGGGATGTGCAGCTTGGCCTCCAAAAACTTCAAAATCGCCTCTTCCGTCAAAACGCCCGAGTTTATCAGCGCCTGACCGATGTTGATATTTTGCGCATCGGCGACTTCTTGGGCGCGCTCAATTGTTTCGTAATCCACAAGGCCTGCGCGCACCATATCGTATTTGAGTTTTTCCAGCGTTTTGTTGAGTTTAAATGTTGACATATTTTTTCACCCTTGATACAACATCTTTCAGGTCAAACGGTTTTGTGATATACTCATCAGCACCGGTTTCCTCGCCTATTAGTTTGTCGGATTCCTGCGAGCGTGCCGTGAGCATAATTATCGGAATATCTTTATATTTTTTATCAAATTTCAGCAGCCGGCTGATTTTGTAACCGTTAATTTTTGGCATCATAATATCAAGTATAATCAAATCCGGTTCAATATCTTTTGCCAGCCGCAGGCCTTCCTCGCCGTCGCATGCCCAGTAGCAATTGAACCCCTCGGCCTCTAACACAAACCGCAGACTCTCCACAATATCACGTTCATCATCCACAATCAAAATCTTTGTCATAACTAACAGTATACCACACTTTTGGGATAAAGTTTTGTTAATTTTTTTCAAAAACTTGCTAAGATTTGAAAAAAGCGGCCTATAAATAATAAATATGGGAAACCAATGGCAGGTACAATTTCAAAGACCGGTGAGCAACCGGACTGAAAGAACTGCTGAATCTCAGAGAGTCCAGGAACAATTTTACTGACGCTGGACAAGCAGGAGCAGAAGGAACTGGGGTCAGGACCCTTGACGCAGGAGTCAGTGTGCTCGCCGGGTTAGACTACACCGGCTCATTCAAAGGGTTTGACCTAAACGCAAACGTCAGCGGCGGCGGGCTTGGTGCATTAAGAAAAAATAGTTACGTTAATAGTGACGGCGTAGGCGTAGACTTTGGTTATCAAACGGCAAGCGGTCTGTCGGTTGTAACCAATAATCAAGAAGGCTTTAGGTACGGGTTTACCGGAACTTTTGCGACAATGGGCAACTCGACGGAAAACCGTATGAGCTCATCCGCACAAGTTGCCGCTGTTTATGATACAGAACACTCGACTTTTAGCGCCAATGCCATTGCGGATTATTCAAGACGCAATATCAAAGGTGTGTTCAACGAAAACATCAACAACGATTTAACCATTGGCGGCTCGGCGCAGTTGACATTCAAAAACACCTTTGACGGCCACGGCTCCACTTCGGTTTATGCCGCGATGTCGCAATCAATAAATCCTGAACGGATTGGACATAACACACCTGATGTTACGGTCGGTGCAAGGATTAAGCTGAAATAGGCAACGTAACCTTGAATGACGAGCCTTCCGCCCAAATTTCGCCGCCGTGCGCCTCAACAAGTTTTTTGGCGATAGAAAGCCCGAGCCCCGTACCGCCGGTGCTTCTGGCAAGCGTGCTTTCAATCTGAACAAACGGCTCAAAAATCTTCTCGTAATTCTCCGGTGCGACGCCTGCGCCGTTGTCCGTGACGCTTATCAAAACCTTGCCGTCCTTGAGTTCGGTCTTGATTGTGATGCAATCGTGCGTAAATTTCACCGCGTTTGACACAAGATTTGACATAACCTGCTCCAGCCGGCTCACATCAGCGCTCACAGGCGGCAGGTTTTTCGTCTCACAAACATTCAGCTCAATCCCTTTTTCCTTGGCCGCGGCGCCAAACTCGGATTCCAAACTCGGATTTCACGTATTCAACAAGTGTGCGTACATCCGTCGGCACAAAATTATAGTTTATTTTACCGGCCTCAATTTTTGACAAATCAAGCAGGTCGGCGACAATTGTGTCAAGCCTGCGTGCGTTGCGCTGCGCCATCGGCAGGAATTTTTCTATCTCACCGCCGGCTTCAAGAATATCAAGCGAATTTTTAATAGATGTCAGCGGGGTGCGCAGCTCGTGCGAGACAATTGAGACAAACTCGGATTTTAATTTTTCAAGCCGCGCGGTTTTTTGGTAAAGCTGCGCGTTGTGCACCGGCGCTGCCGCCTGCGCTGTTATCGCTTGAAAAAACGTCTCCTCCTCGTGCGTGAACGGAGTTTCGCGATAAATTTTAATGCAGTCGTTACTCAAAGAGCTGTATTGCAGCACATCAAACGAGAGCATCTTGGCCGGGTTTTTAATAGTTTTGATAACCTTTGCACCGGTGGGGTTGAGCACCTTGACGAGTTCGTCTGATACCTCATACACGCTGCCCACAAGCAAAACATCCTCATCACCCGGGATAAGCACGCTGCACAGCGAAAAACTCAACGCCCTGTCCAGCCCGTCAATCATATACCGGATTATCTCGTTTTCATCCAGCGTTTCGCTAAACTGCGAGCCTGTTTCGTAAAGCACCTTCAGGTGGTACAGATCGTTTTTCAAATCCTTGTTGGCTGCGGCGAGTTTTTTCATCTGCGCAGCAGCGGCGAGCATACGCGATGCCAGCTCCAAATCATCGGTTGCAGGTGCCAAAAACGCGTCGGTTTCGGGCAGATGCTTGTCGGTGAAGATAATATCCGCCGGTTCATCAAGATACGCGGCAAACTCGTGCTCGCGAAACGCGTCCTTGTAGCGCGCAATTTTTTGTTCGTCATCAGACAGGATTAAAATTCTCATGACAACAAGTATACCATCACGGCGCGCTGCAGGGCAACCTTTTAATCCACAAACCTGTATTTGATAAGCGCCCAGACCGTAGGGAAAATATCGCGCCAGGTGATTTTTTTACCCTGCGCGTGCGTGCGGCCGGTGTATGATATCGGGGCCTCGGCAAAACGCGCGCCGCGCTTAAGAACCTTCCCCGTAATCTCCGGGTCAAACCCGAACCCGTCCGACTTAAGCTCAATCCCTTCCAAAATCTTTGCACTGAACGCTTTGTAGCAAGTTTCCATATCGGTAAGGTTGCTGCGGTAGAGAATGTTTGTCAGCAAGGTTATCCCGCGGTTAAAAATAAGGTTGGGCAGCATAAACGACTCGGTTGATTGGCCTTTTCCGAGCCGGGTACCGTAGGCGACGTCAGCCTTACCCTCAAAAATCAACCGGACAACCGGCTCGTACTCATTTGGGTCGTATTCCAAATCCGCATCCTGCACAACAACAATATCACCTGTTGCCGCGGCGATACCTGTGCGCATTGCTCCGCCCTTGCCCATATTGCGTTCGTGGAACAGCGTCTTGTACGGCAGTTTCGGGTACAAATCCTTTGTCCCGTCAGTTGAACAGTCATCTACAAGTATAATTTCTTTTTCAAGTGTACAAAACGAGGCTGACTCAACCTTCTCAAGCACCTTTTCAAGCAGCTCCACTTCGTTATAGACCGGTATTACAATTGAAATCTTGTTCATGCTTGTTTACACACCAAAAATAGTATATAATAAAAATATGAAGGTTGCAAATGAAGGTTTACACATAGAAAAAGTGCTTGCGCTGCTTGACGAAAGCGATTATGCAGGGGCAAAGGCGCTTTTGGGTAAAATAAAATCAGGTGACAAGGCCGTAATCTCAATACTTTTGAGCCTGACGGGCTTGACTGACTACCTGATTGACAAAAACAATTGCACCGGCTCGCTGGCGCTGATAAACGACGGCGCATATATGGCGGCAAAAAACGAGGACGCGCGCGCGGTCAACGAGTTTGCGCTCGGCTGCATCAACTATGCGGAACGCAACGGTGATGCAGCAACAATCCATTTTAAAAACGTTTTGGAGCTTGCATCCGATCGGTTTGCCCTCAAAGAACGCGTCAAGCGCATTGATTTTTCGCTGCGCAACGACCCGTTGATGAGTCTTGTCAAAATCGGGCGCTCAATTTCCGCGCTCACGGATATTGATGTGCTGTTGAAAGTTATCGCGGAAGAAACGACCTTTGCCATCGGCGCTGACCGCTGCACAGTTTTCCTGCTTGACAAGGAAAAAGACGAGCTGTGGTCAATGGTTGCGCTCGGCAGCGAGGAGATTCGGTTCCCGAGCAAAACGGGGCTGGCAGGGTTTGTTGCGACGACCGGCGAAACCGTAAACATTGTTGATGCCTACAACGACGAGCGTTTTAACAAAGAATTTGATACAAAAACCGGCTACAAAACCAAGACCGTGCTTTGTATGCCGATAAAAAACAACAACCAAGAGATTATCGGCGCGTTTCAGGTACTAAACAAGCTTGACGGCGTATTCACAAAAAACGACGAGGACCTGCTGGCTGCAATCGGCGGCAGTGCAAGCGTTGCGCTTGAAAACGCACAACTGTTCAAAGAGCAAAAGGAACTGTTTGAAAACTTTATTGACACACTGGCAACCTCAATTGACGCACGTGACAAGATTACAGCCGGTCATTCCAGCCGCGTGAGAATGTATTCCGTCTTGATAGCCGACGAGCTCGGGCTTGATTTTAACCAGAAAGAACTCATCGCAAAGGCCGCAACCCTGCACGATATCGGCAAAATTGGCATCCGCGATTCGGTTTTGCAAAAAGAGGGCAAATTGACCGACGAGGAATACACCCACATCAAAGAGCACGCGCAGATAACGCAGGATATTCTGGCGAAAATCCACGGTTCACGCGACTTCAAGGCAATAACAGATATCGCCAGCTCGCACCACGAAAAATGGGACGGCTCGGGTTATTACCTCGGGCTCAGCGGGGAGAATATCCCTTATGGCGGGCGGATTTTGGCGGTCGCGGATGTCTTTGACGCGATAACTTCAAAACGTCACTACCGCGACAAGATGCCGATTACAAACGTTATAAAAATCCTCATAAACGACTCCAACAAGCACTTTGACGGCAACCTGGTCGATACTTTTTTGAAGGTGCCGCTTGATAAAATTGTAGGCGTGTTTATATGCGAAAACCACGATATTATCAACCTGTCGGACGATGATAAAAACGTGCTGACGCAGTACAATCTTTATGATATATATAAGGAAACTTCTACAAGCGTAACAGAACTTTTTAACAAGTATTATATGGGAAAATGAAGAAATTACTTTTATCCACAGCATTAATATTATCAGGCGCGCTTTCAGCCGTCGCGGCGGATTTTGACCAGATTGCGCCGATAAACCCGCTTGAGGTCCGCACGGTTCCGCAATCAATGGTTATAACCGCGCCAAAACGGGCAACTTTGACGCACAACGACATCCACAACCAATATGCGATTGCGTTTGACCGGTTTGTCCAGAGCAACGTAAAATCGGCATACACCAACTTCCGGATTTTGATTGAAACGATTGTACCGAACGATTACGCATATATTGTTATGGCGGAAAACATGGCTGATATCGGGCTGTTTAACCTATCCGAACTCGCGCTTGGCAAGACCACCGACAAGGAAATCTCCGGTGTGATTGCAGAAGATATCAAACGCTATTATATGCCGTCAAAAAAGCTCAAACGCGAGGATGAGATTTATTTGGGCGAGGTTTATTCAAACATAATTTACAACGACCAAAGCCGCGAGGCGACAGCCGAGCTGGTCAAAAACACCGGGTTGTTGACGGATTCGGATTATGCAAACTATATTGCTGCGCTGGGAAATTTAAAGGCCGGTAACCTGACAGAGGCCGAAAAGTTCATCACAAACGCGATGAAAATGAACCCGCAAAACATCAACTACAAAAAACTGCAAGCGGAAATCATCGCACTTGGCAAAAAGCCGCAAAACGCGCTGAAAATTGTTGAGGAAATCAAGCAGCAGCCGCTTTATTCGGTTGATTTCACACGCAAGGTTAACTCGCTTGAGCAATTCATCCTGTACAAGACCAAAAAGACGGAAATGCAGCGGATGTACCACCTTGGCTACTATTACTACTACGAAAACGAGCTGAACCGTGCGGCACGGACGCTTCAAAGTGCTATCAGCACCAAAAAAGGCGCCAACGGGGATGTTTACGCGCTGTTGTCACGGGTTTATTTTGATATGAACGAGTTTGAAAAGGCGAGCGACACCGCGCAAAAAGCCTACAAAATTAACGGCTCAAACCCGATAACCCTGCTTGTTTTAGGCGATTTGAGCACACGCGGCAAGGATTACAAATCGGCGTTGAAATATTACAAGGACGCCCAGACCAAGGACTCGTGGATGCCTTCAATCCGTCTGGCGCAGACCTATGAGATGCTGAACAGAGCAGAAGATGCCCGTCAGATTTATGATAAGGTTTTGCGCACATTCTCGGATGCGTACCTTGCGTACTACAAGGTGGCCTTGAACGACAAATCAAAGGAGCTGGCGTACCTTAAAAAAGCGCTCGCGATAAACCCTGCCTTTAAAGACGGCTGGATTGATTTGGCCCGGCTGCAAATTGAGCGCGGCGAGTTCAACGGTGCAAGAAAACACCTGCAAATCGCCTACTATATTGACGAAAACGATTTCAGGTATTATTATTATCAAGGGTTGGTTTACAAAAATCAGGGGCTCGGTGACGATGCAAAAGCCAGTTTCAGAAAAAGTTTAATCTTGAACCCGGATTGGACTCCGGCGAAAAAGGAAATAAATTTGTGAACATATTAATAGTTGAAGACCATGAACTGACAAGATTTGGGTTGAAAACCGCATTTGAAAACGATTACGGGATTCGTGAGGTTGGCAGCGGCGAGGAGGCTTTGCGGGTGTTCAACCAAGAAACGCCAGATGTTGTGATTTTGGATTTGGGGCTGCCCGGAATAAACGGGGTTGAGGTCGCGCGCCAAATGCGCGAATCAGGAAAAGATGTCAAGATAGTCATTTTGACCTCACACAACGATGAAAGAGAGGTTCTGGCTTGCCTGAAAGCCGGTGCGAACGCCTATTGTTCAAAAGAAATTGACTTGAAACGGCTGGCGCAAGTGGTGGATTCTGTTATGGAAGGTGCGGCGTGGTTTGACCCTGCGGTGGCGCAGATTGTGCTGAATGCGGTCAACAACGTGCAGCCGGCACCGGCGCAAAACTACGATATGACCGCCCGCGAGCGGCAAATCCTTAAACACATCGCACAAGGCTGCAACAATCAGGAAATCGCCGACAAGCTCGGTATCGGCGTCAACACCGTCAAAGTCCACGTGGTCAGTATCTTGAAAAAATTGGAGGTGGACAACAGGCTTCAGGCAGCAATCAAGGCGTTGAGCCAAAATATGGTATAGGGGTAAATGGGCGGCACAAGCACAAATTCAACGGGTAATATTATTTTACAGGCGCTCAACACGCGTGAAAAAGAGATTCTTGCGCTGGTGGAAAAAGGTGCCACCAACAAAGAAATGGCCTTGCAATTAAATTTAAAAGAGGTTACAATAAAAACACATATAAATAATATTTTTAAAAAATTAAGAGTAACAAACCGAGTGGAAGCAGTATTATTGATCAAGGAGTGAAGGAAAAGTGATTGATTACACGAAAGAAGAACTGGTAGAATTATTACGCAAAAACCCTGAAATTTAATGAGTGGAAAAGTGAGCAGGAAGAAGTCGATTTGAGCGAGGTGGATTTCTCCGGGGTTAATTTGAATGAGGTGGATTTTACGGACGCTGATTTGAATTCCAGCTCGTTCGCGGACGCGAATTTATCGCTGGTGAAATTTGTTAATGTTGATTTGACATCGGCTGATTTTACACGGGCAAAAGTTTTGGAGTGCGATTTTTCGGACTCGCTGATGACGGGCTCTGATTGCTCGTATGCGCAAATGACGTATTGCAATTTCTCGGATTGCGATATGGCCGGGTGCATTTTATCCGAGACCGTTTTGAGCCACTCGGATTTGGCGGGCGCGGTTAATCTGGACGCCAGCCGGTTTGATTCGGAAACGGTTTGGCCGGAGCAAGACTTGATGCCGGAGGATTTTGAAGGCGTTTATGACTCCGATCTGTCGTCGCTGCGCGATGATGATGACGAATACGCAAGCGATTATGAGTAGTCAGTCATTTTTTCTTTCAATCCATTTTAGGTCATAGCCTAAAATGTCCGCGATAATTTGCGCTTCGGCAAGCGTTACTCTGTTGCGGTCCAATTTACCTTTAATGCTGTTATATGTGTATTTCTTGCCGGTTTTCTCGGTCATTTTGTCCGCCAGCATTTGAAAAGTCATCGCGTTGAGTGATAACAGGAATTTAATATATTTTTTATTGTAGTTTTCGTTCATAGAACTATTATAGTAGCTGTTGACAAAATAATAATCATACTTTATAATATAGATTAAATATAACCTTTATAATTTTAAAATAATCTATATGGGTTATTAAAAACCAAAGGGAGATTATGACAAACGAATTAACGGAAGCAGAAAAAACAATCCTGATGGCAATCGCCAACGGCTAC
>QMCD01000269.1_pt1 | contig 36997 bp, 39 predicted proteins | sample 1821841 | NCBI WGS metagenome assembly QMCD01 (sample SAMN01991225, study PRJNA193472) | Termite gut metagenome, whole genome shotgun sequencing project. | isolation source: worker | host: Macrotermes natalensis
AATTAACAGGGAAAATGTGGCTTGGCTATGCGCCGAGTACGGGGGCAATTACTTGCCCTTCGATATGGTAATTATAGACGAGTCGAGTAGCTTCAAAAACCACACAAGTATGCGCTTCAAAGCCCTCGCCCGAGCTATTATTGACGTGCCCCGGGTAGTGCTACTCACTGGCACCCCAGCTCCAAGAGGGTATATAAACCTTTGGAGTCAGATATACCTACTCGACCAGGGCAAGCGGTTAGGTAAATTTATAACCCACTTTAGAAGCAAGTATTTTCGTCCCGACTGGTCAGGCTTTAGCTATAATATAGTTGGGGGGGCTGACAAACGAATAGAGGAGTTAATAGGTGATATTTGTATAAGTTTTCAGGCAAAGGATTGGCTCGACCTCCCAGAGCTTATCGAGGTAGATGACTTCGTAGACCTGTCGCCGGAAACCCAGCAATTATATGATGACTTCGAGCGCGACCAAATACTTGAGTTTATTGAGTCAGGAGTGGAGGTTACCGCGCTAAGTGCCGCAGTGCTCTGCAACAAGTTACTCCAGCTCTCTAATGGCGCCATGTATTATAATGATAAGCACGCCTACCAAGTCGTACACGATGAGAAAATAGCTAAGCTTATCGAAATTATTGAAGAAGCCAATGGAGCCAGCGTACTCGTGGCATATCAATTTCAGCATGATAAAGAGAGGCTGTTTGGGGCACTTAAACCCTATAGCCCCCGACTCCTCAAAACCGATAAGGACAAGGAAGACTGGGACGCTGGGCGCATACAAGTGCTACTTGGGCACCCCGCCTCAATGGGTCATGGCCTTAACATGCAGAAGGGCGGTAATATTGCCGTGTGGTTTGGCCCAACGTGGGACCTCGAGTTGTACCAGCAGTTTAATGCCCGGCTTCACCGTAACGGTCAGAAGTGGCCTGTATTTTTACACCATATAATAGGTAGGTCTACAGAGGACCAGCGAGTAATGCATGTGCTTAAAAAGAAGGGTGACGCTCAGCAGGCGCTCAAAGATAGTCTTTCGGCTAAGATCGCTAAGTGGAAAAAATATGCGGGTAATTAAATACCTATAATTTTTTGAAATTTTTTCTCAAAAATATTTTTTAGTTTCGTTTTTTAGTTTTACCTTTACGGTATCAAAATAATAAAAACATTAAAGCTATGAAAAAGTACAAGCTTACCTCAGAGGTAAAAACAGTAAACGGAGTTAAAGTATATCGCATACAGGCGTTACGCTCGTTTAAATTAATAAATGGCAAACTAGTTAAAGCTGGGGACCTCGGTGGCTGGATAGAATCTGAAGCTAACTTATCACATTCGGAGTTATGCTGGGTATACGATGAGTGTACTATGTACGGCAACGCTAAACGTACTGAAAATGCGATAGGGTATGGCAACTCGCGGCAGTTTGGCAACTCGCGGCAGTCTGGCAACTCGCAGCAGTATGGCAACTCGCAGCAGTATGGGGACTCGCGGCAGTTTGGCAACTCGCAGCAGTCTGGCAACTCGCTGCAGTATGGCAACTCGCAGCAGTATGGCAACTCGCGGCAGTATGGGGACTCGCAGCAGTATGGTGGCTCGCAGCAGGCTGGCAACACTATAGATAATGGAGCTCCTGGAGCTATACTTACTTTAATATCCCCAACCTCAGGCCGTAGTATATTCATAGGGCAGTCTGATCTTAATATATGCACCGGGTGCTTTCAAGGGTCTATATTTTGGCTTACTAACCCGCAAAGGGCTAATTTACCTGCAAACCACTGGGCTTTTTCATTAAGAGAGCAGTTACTTGCTGGTAAATGGGAAGACATAGTGCTACATAACTTATAAGGTATGCACTGTAAATATTATTATGTTGTATTTTTGGCCTTCGGGTTATCGCTGGCCTTGTGCTCGACGCAGAGGCCCCCGAGAGACCTTGACCAGGAGACTCTTATTAAGGCAATAATTTGGGTAGAGTCCAAAGGTAACTCTAAAGCGGTAGGGGATGATGGCAAAGCGGTAGGGGTACTACAATTATGGCCTATCTACGTCAGAGAAGCTAACAGGCTCGTAGGGTATGAAAAATATACTCTCGATGATAGATGCGATTCTCTGAAGTCTGTTAAAATGTTTATGGATATACAACGATACCGTAACCCTACAGGAGATATTGACAAAGCTATACACTTACATAATAAAGGGCAAGCTTATCTTAACAAAGTAAAAAGTAAATATTATGAAATCAAGCAAAGTAATCAACGTAACCACAGAGGAGTTACATACTATTATTGCTGGCCTCGGGTGTTTATCCAAGAGCCAGCAGGACCCGGGCCTTATGGCCAAGCTTGTAATGCTTGCCGAGGAGAACAGTAATATATTATCTCGTGCGGATATTATAGTGAACCAGCGCGGCGAGGAGAAGGACCGGCAATATGGTAATTTTCACGAGTCGATGGCCAAGACGGCCGAAGTCTTTAATAAACTGCGCCGTGTACAAGGCTACCAGGACACATTGAGCCCCGAGGACGTGTATTGGGTCATGGTATGCCTCAAGCTTACCCGTGAAGCGGTAACCCACCGGGAGGACAACCTCCTTGACGCTGTAGCTTATTTAGGGGCTTTGAACAACCATTTAGAAAAATAAGTGAAAATTTTTTACGCTGACTTTTAAGCACTTATAACTTTTTTGAAATTTTTTCTCAAAAATATTTTTTAGTTTCGTTTTTTAGTTTTACCTTTACGGTATCAAAATAAGGAAAAACAAACATTAAAAATTAAAGTTATGAAAACGATGAAAGAAGTTAACACCATGGCAAATGACCTCAAGCAGGCTGTAATTAACAGTGATTACTTTATCGGCCACAGTGCTATAACCTTCGCGCTTGTCGAAGCTATTAGTGGTATCATAAGCTCCGCAGTACCTGAAGGCATAATAATCCGTATATCGAGCTACGCCGCTCAAGCGCTCGGAGTTGTTAAAGTATTTCACTGGACCGTAGCCACTGAGATGGTAACTAACATCGAACTGCGTAACTTTATTTACAGCCTCGAGGACCACCTCGCCACTATCATTAATTACAAGTAGTACCATTTACCCAGGGGGTTACCCCATAATAATTAATTAATTAATTAATTAAAATGAAAACAAAATTTGAAGCTATGCCCGACGCCGTACTGAAGGCGAAACTCCTGGCCAAGACGACCAGTGATGATGACAAAGCAATTATTAACGTTATCCTCTTGGAACGTGCTGAAGGAACAGCCGAAGCTCCCAAGCAGGTGAAGGTAAGTACCAAGGGTACCCCCGCAAGCAAAGCGGCTGCAGCCGAAGTCCGTGCTGCAAAAGTGGCGGCCTCTGAAGCCCGAGCTCAGGCTAAATTTGAGTGTGAAGAAGCTGCTGCCGCTAAGAGAGCTGAAGCCAAAGTTGCTAAAGTCGCCGCACGTGAAGCTAACCGCGTAGCCAGAGTAGCTGCTATTACTGCCGCGGCTGAAACCCGTGCAAAACTCAAGTTCCCTCTTACCGGCTCGGTAGCTACTTACAAGGTTAACCCGCGCAAAAGGAGTGATGAAACTACAGCTACTGGTAAGATTATCGGAATTACCCTCGACAAGCGGGTAAGCATGTTCCTGGTGAAAATAGAGACACCTACTGGCTTGACTCACAAGACTCTGGATGCTATTGTTGAGGTAGCCTTTACTCCAGAAGACGGACAGCGTACCGCCGGCGAAATTCTTAGCAACTATGCTAACCGTGAGTTTGGCCTTGGCATTCAGCAAAAGCTGGGGGATCTCGACAAGAAAATTGCCGCTCTTCATGCCAAGCGTATTGATCTTTCGGCTAAAGTTGAAGATTATGCTAACAGTGACTCTGCTAAAGAATGGGAAGCTGCTGTATCAAAAAGAGACTTTAAGGCACAAGCCTCAGAGGCAGAGGTAGAGGATGATGAGGGCCAGGTTGTATACAACACGGATGAGGAGGATGAAGATACTGATACGGTACTGTAGTGAGCAATAAACTGAAACTGGTACTGTAATGAGCAATAAACTGAAACTGGTACGCACAAGGGATGTAAAACTCCCTTACCGGGGCACCTCTAAAAGTGCAGGAATAGACTTCTATGTACCTGAGGACTTTAAAACCAAGAGGTTATCGCCATATGATGATGTTAATATACCCCTTGGGGTCAAAGTACAGGTACCGGCAGGCCACGCTCTTATTATGTTTAATAAAAGTGGGGTAGTAGTTAATAAGCACTTACTTGTCGGGGCTTGTGTCATAGACGAGGACTACCAAGGTGAGATACATGCTCATCTTATACACACTGGAACAGACTATGTAACCATAAGGCCAGGGGACAAGATTGTTCAGGGCCTTATAATACCAATAAATTATGCGACAATTGAAGAAGTTACCTCAGAAGCTGAGCTCTGGGAAGGTAAAGAAACTGAACGAGGTACCGGAGGCTTTGGCTCTACCGGAGACAGATAAATGGGGGGTCTTTCGTAGGTGGCTTGGTATCTACGACCAGCAGGAGCGTGAGGTATTAGCCTACGCTAAGGCTATAAAGCGTGAGGCTATTCTTATCGGTACTGGGCGTAAGATCCTACCAAGTCAGAGGCCTGACTGGATGCGGTACGATGACTTCATAAGACTTCGTAAGCTTCAAAAATCGCTTGACCGAAAATAATCGCGATAGGGGTCCATATTTGCGCCCGAGCCCTTGAGGCTAACAAACCATTGTCAAAAGAGCTCGGGTTCAATGTGGATCACCGCAGGTGTCGTACCATTAAAATCTATTATTATTATTATGCTTAAGACAATTTTATTTATTCTCCTTTGCTGCCTTGCCGCGTTTGCCCTTTTCTGGGGCGCACGACAGCAGCTCTGCGGCCGAGAGCCCCGGAAGCTCGACAAACAACTGCGTGGGCTCGACAAGGACGAGCAGTGCCGCAAAGCCGCCTCCGAAGCCACTGCAAAGAAAGGAGGTAGCAAATGATACCTTTAAGCCCAATAGACCTCGAACGGTCATATTACCAGCAGCTTATGGGGGTTATGCTCTCAGGCGTACCGTCTGATGACCGTACAGGAGTCGGTACTATACGTAAGCAGCACGCATATTTCGAATGGGATGGCATAGCCCTTCTACGCGGAAAAAAGCAATACCCCAGGTCTATAGTGGCCGAGGCTCTGTGGATGCTCTCAGGGCTCACCGACTTGCAAACACTCGAGGCCCTTGGCTGTGGCTATTGGAAGCAGTGGGCCCGCGAGGATGGATCCTTAGGCCGTATTTACGGGGCTCAAATACGGGACTTCGGTAAAGCAAGCAAAGACGAAAATTTACAGCCTATTGAGGTAAGTGGGTTTGACCAGCTTACTGAGGTATGCCGTCAGCTGCGCGAAGACCCCAACAGTCGGCGTATTCTTATATCCCTATGGAATCCTAAGGACCTCGAGGATATGACACTCCCACCATGTCATGTGCTGTATCAATTCTGCGTAGTTGATGGGATAGTGCACATGCACGTTACTCAACGGAGTGCTGATGCCTTTATAGGCGTGCCGGCTGACTTAACTCTTTTCTCTATAATGCTTCAGCTTATTTGTTTTGCAGTCAATATGCCTGCGGGACGGATACACTATACATGTAATGACTTTCACGTATACAGTAACCACAGGGGCGCTGTTACTGAATATGGTAAGCGCATGAGCAAGCTTGAAGACTTATACACCCCTTGTTTTGACTGGGTGGGGGTTACCGATACAGTGAGCCAGTGGCTTCGGGATAATATTGGAGTCGGTAAGCCTTATAGAGGTATTGCTGATATGCTTGAGACTTTATGTAAGGCCCACATTAATGGGGAAAACATTTTTACATTTGAAAATTACAAACCAATGGGAGCTATAGCGGTCCCTGTAGCAAAATGACAAAATTAAACTGCTTGAGAATGAAAACAAAGAGAAAAGTAAAGGCTCTTGGCAAGAGTAAAGCCTGGGCCATAGTAGTGGAGATGGGGACTAAGTACCTCAACATAACGCCATCAATAGCCACAATATACAAGGGCCACGTATGGCCTATCGGTATATCAATTAAGTGGCTTTATTTTGGCGTAAGCCTTACCTACATCGGTGAGGATTAACTGATAGATGAAATTAGAATAACCCCGGGTCTTCAGGCCCGGGGTTTTCTTTTGACGGTAGGTATTTTATAGCCTGGGCAATTACAGCTAATTGGTTACATCGGTCTATAGCTGCTTCAAACTTAGTGGCCCCATCAAACCAGCGGTAATGCTTAATAATAGTTTGCTTTACCTCCTCGGGGGTAATACAGCCATAGTTACTCGCTAAAGTAGCGCAATAGTCGTGAACATGCCCCGCACCGGATGCAAGCCTTACATAAAGGTGTCCGGTCTTAATTCGACGACCACAGTAGTCGCAAGTCATAGGTTTGTACGCTTTTTTTGTGTCCATGCTTTTATAGGTTGTTTAAGCAAAGGTAGTAAAATTCAATAAAACAGTATCATAATATGGGGGTCTTTTATTGGGTTTATCATAAAACGCCCAAAAACATGGAAAACAATAACAAAAACAAAGAGCTCAAAAAGGCAAACAAAGATTTTTATTGTTTTCCATGTTTTTGGATATTTTATGGACCCAATAAAATAGTCAATAAAAATGATACGAAATATGGAAAACAATAAAAAGGCCAAAAATATTGAGTATTGACCCTGGGGTACCTGCGGGGGCTGTTAAAAAACAAACAAATTGTTTGTTTAATTTATTGTTTTTGTGTAAGTATTTGATAATGATAGTAGTATGAATAAAAAAACAATAAAACACAATTTATATAACTGACTTAAAAATGAAAAGGCATATATCATATTTTTAATGATTTTATGATATTTACTTTTTCATTTTAAAACTATTCGCGCGCACGCGTGTGTTTTTCGGTTTTTATAACTAGTTGAGACTCAATAGGTTATAAAACAGTAAAAATGCGTAAGCACTTGGAAATCAATAAGAACAATAAATAAAAGTCTTTGTTTTTGGGGCCTTCGGCCTATAGGCCCAGTAAATTTGTATGGATTGTAGGCGGGTATTGCTTACTCGGTAGTATGCTGTCCAGCTAAGCATACGACCTCCTGCGATGCCGCTACTCGACAGCCGCTAAACATTAGGGGTATGCTCAAGCGCCTGCGCAGTTATCTTCACCAGTTAACTTATTACGCTAATAAAAAATATTACTAAATATTTCATTAACCCGATACCCAGACTTATATTTGTGCACAATGGCAAGCACACATTTAATATCCCCTCTCACGTATATAGATGGCGGCCAAGAAGCAAGGCTACGAGGTGAGTTCACTATGGTAACTGACCCCGATACTTTATATATGGCCTTTATTTCGTTTTGTGAGTATATGAAGGACCAGTTTTTTACCGCGGAGCGGTATAACAAAAAGGGGGATGACGTTAGCATATATGTAAGTGTTCCACTTATACTTGAGAACTTTTGGCTTTACGCTCACTTAGAGCGCCATGATTGGGACGCCTTGAAAGGTAGCCCGGAGAATGTAGCTATGTGTACTGTTGTAGAGGACGCGTTTAACGGCCAGCAGTTAGAGGGGGCTTTGTTAAGTCTTTATTCGAATAAGATGGTAACAATAATGCAGCAACGGGCTGAGAAGGTGGAGCTTTCGGGCTCAGTGGCCGTAGAACAGATAACAGGCATGACCGTACAGTAATATGGCACGACGGCTTATTTTTGACACCAAAGGTAATGAAAAGCAAAAGGACGTCGCGAGATTATGGTGTGATAGCACGACAACTGATATTTTATATGGCGGGTCAAAGGGCTCCGGTAAAAGTTTTCTTGGGTGCTCTCTTATTGCCGGTGATGCACTTACTTATCCAGGAACATTTTACTTCATTGCCAGAAAAACTTTAACCGACTTAGTGCGGTACACAATACCGAGTCTGCTTGAGGTCTTTGAAATATGGGGTATTACGGACCGGTATTATAAATTCAATGGACAGTATAATTTTTATGAGCTGCATAATGGGTCACGTATTTACTTAATAGACGCAAAGTATATGCCCACTGACCCACGCTATGAGCGTTTTGGGTCCATGCAGATGACGAGAGGGTGGATTGAAGAGGCCGGGGAGTTTAGCCGTGAATGTAAAGCAGCGCTCGGAGCGTCGATTGGTAGGTGGAAAAATGATACGTACCAGTTATCAGGTAAGTTGCTAATGACGTGTAACCCGTCTAATAATTTTTTGTTTAGCGACTATTATAAGCCGTGGAAAGCTGGGGGTTTACCAGATTGGCGCAAGTTTGTACAGGCTTTACCGAGCGACAATAAAATGCTGCCTAAGAGGTACATTGAGCACTTGAAGCGGACACTGACCCAAAGCCAAATTGCAAGGCTCGTATATGGTGAGTGGGAGTATGACGATGACCCCAATTGGTTAGTAGATTACGATGCTGTTTGTGACATATTTACTAACGACTTTGTAGATGAGTCTGGCATGTCCTATATAAGCACTGACTTAGCCGGCAAAGGCCGAGACCGTTGGGTAGTGGGAACGTGGAAAGGTTTAGTGTGCCGGCTACCAATTGTTAAAGCCTTTAGTGAGGGTAAAGAGATGGAGGAGAAGCTTAAGACGCTCGCCTTTGCGCTAAAGGTACCGAGGTCCCAAATAGTGTCGGATGCTGACGGCCTCGGGTTTTACCTTGAAAGCTATATGAAGGGCATTAAAGAGTTCCATGGTGGGGCGTCAGCCTATGACAAAGCGACATACGCAAGTATTAAAGCCGAGTGCGCTTATAAACTTGCAGAGGTAATTAATAAACGGCAGCTGCGTATTATTTGTAGCGAGGAAACAGCAGAATTCATTAAAACTGATTTAAGCACTCTGCGGGCAAAGAATACAAATGCGGCCGAGCAAAAACGGGATATAATAAGCAAGGACCAAATGAAGGGCTTAATAGGTAGGTCCCCTGACTTTTTAGACGTGCTTATAATGCGAATGCTTTTTGAGGTAAAACCGATATCACAGGGGGTCATGGTAGCTAAGGTACCAACTCCCGAAAAACGATAAGATTATGGTTATAGTAGCTAAATTAGGCCCAGCTGGGTATAGTATTGACCTGAATGGGGTGGTTAAGTATTTTAGTGTCCCATGTAAAGTTGCTTGCGAGGACGGAGTGACTATACTTATAAGCTCCCCTGACGGAGCTATCACCACTACTTATGACCAAGTTATGGTACAAGGGCAAACAGCTCCGGGGTCAGTGCAAGAGGCTGTGGAACAACTTGCGGTATTTTTTGCAAGCATACAAGTAGCGGCCGTAGCCGGCGCAGGAGGCGGAGGTGGCGCTATAAGTCCTGAAGAGCTACAGGCTATGCTTACTGACCTCGGGTATTTGCGAATATCTACTCTTGAGCACTATGACTTTGATGGTAGTTATACGTTCCCCCTTCAGCATATCCCTAAAACCTTCATCACTATTTATGTTACTGATGGGCGCACCTCTCTATCTTCACTGTTGCCGGCTGACTACGATATAATAGACAATACGGTAACGGTAAAGGGAGTGCCTATGGCTGTAGGGTGGTGGCTTGACTGCATGTACACGTATTAATTATGATAGGGCGGGTAATACAGCTCATAAAGAGCTTAGCCGAGCAGGTACGGCCTAATGCGGTGTTTGAGTGTGACGAAATGCGTATGCTTAACGTAAAAGTCGACACCGTTACGCGGTCAATTACAGTAGATGGCAGAGAGGTCAGCAATGATTTCATATACGTTGAGGAGCCTACTTACGGGTTTTATGAAATACCCAGGGCCAACTTTCAACGACAACGGACGCCTGTGTTCGTGTATTTTTGTAAATTTGAGCCTATGCATAATGATGCACTGCAGGGCACATCACAGTGGTCCCAGAATGACCCACAGCCGAGCCCGAAGAGACTTGAGCTACGTGACCAGATAGAGGAGACCATGGTACGGCCGTTCTTAGCTAAGCTGCATAACACTGATATAGCTAAAAGGTACCCAAGCGTACTCGAGTCAATACGGGTGCTGTACCCCCGGAGTCGCTTTGACGCCAATGAGGTTAGTGTGGGGCTTGAGTTAACTATATACGAGGACTGGTGCCTTAATACTTACATTTTTTCATAGCTCTGATTTTCAATAGCCCTCTGTTGTGAAACACAGTGCTATTATTTTTATTAGCTTTTTATGTAGCCTAAATTTTAATTAATATTGTGGGGGACTTACGGGTAGACATACGAGGAGGGCAAATGACGTTTGCGCAGCGTATAGAGATCGGCCAGGTGTTCCAAAACACAGGGCTTGATGAGTTAGCTAAGTTTAAGAGGGTAATGGCCTGCTTAGAGCAAAGCACGGATGTGAATAGGTATAATATAGAGTATTGGTTTGAGGTCATAGAAGGGCTTAAGTATTGGCTTGAACGAGAGGCCAAAGAACTTAAGTATAAGCCAAGCGCGGATGAGATAGCCGCCGGCGCGGATATATTAGCGCTTCAGGTTGCTGAAATGAGTACGATAGTATCTTTAGCTGAAAGCTTTGGCCGCGACCCTGACGAAATACTGACTTGGAAATATGGTAAGGTATTTAACATACTCTTTACTAATTTACAAAAGTTCCTATTTAAGCAGCGACTTGATAAGCGTATTGCCGAAAAGTATAAACGCCAAGTTAAACAGCGATGACTATAAAGCAGTGGCTAAATATAGAGCTACAAGTTCTAATAGAGGACATAATACGTGCCTCTGAGGCTGCTGGGCAACGAGCAAGTGGACAAACCTACTCTAAAATAACCAGAGAGGTTATAGAGAGCCCTGACGAGGTTACAGGTAGTGTATTTGCCCCAGAGTATTTTTATACGTTAATAAGAGGCCGAGGTCCCGGTAAAGTACCAGTAAATATGGCGCAAATAATAGCTGAGTGGGCGCAATATAAGGGTATAGGGTTTTCAACCCCTGAAGAGCTACTTAGGTTTGCTAACGCAGTGGCGTGGAAAATACGTAAAGAGGGGTCACAGTTATATCGTAACCACTTATATATCGATATAATAGACACCCCGGTACGGGTGTTTGAGGAAAAGTTAGGTACGTTTATTGAAACCGCTTTTGACGTAGTTATAACACGAGCTTTTAACGCCAATAATTTTGCAGAGCACGGATTTATAATATAAGACCCCAGAAAACGACGGCTGAAACGGAAACGAAATTGGTTAGGAGTACAAAGTAAAATGTCGAGGGTGCCAATTCACTCGCGGGGTCTTTTAAATTAGCACTAATGATAATACGCACACCATATCTAGTACAGCCCGGTTTTAACGAGATTTTAGTAGCATCTACCAGAACTACTATCGAGGTCTATTCACCTGCAGCCCCTGATAAGCGGATAAAATTATATGGGGCCACAGTAAATGGAGAAACACACTTTGACATTAGCGGGGTAGTTAAGGCTTTGTTTAGCCCAAGTAAGGCTGATATAGGTAATACAGAAGGGTGGGCGTACTCTGACGGGCTACTCGAGGGCAGGGTTATAGTAACTGATGGCGAGCAGTCTAAAGAGATATTTATTATTAACGCTGTTCAGCGTAAGTATGAGTCATTAGACCTTTTAAGTAGCAGCAGGCCAAGTTTACTTACTCAGAGACCGGTAGTAGGGGGGGTAGTGAAAATACCTAAATACGCCGGGTTTCCATATGGGATAGGGGTATTAGCTAAAAGTCAATACGCTAAAGAAGTCCCAGTTTTTAGTGAAGAGTTAGGAACACCGGCGTTTAACACAGCTAAGGCTGTTTATCCGTTAAACAATAACTGTTATTTGCTTTGCTCTGAGCGTTACTACGGTGTTTTTCACCTACTTAAAGTATCTGGCTCTACTATTACTATAACCGCGCCTTTTGGTACTACCTCTTATTATGGCTTTACATTTGCCCCACAAACAGGCGAGTTAATATTATATACGTCTACAGCCAAATTTACTATATACAGGCAAGACGGCGACACCTTTAGCCAAACTACGGGGATTGTTAGTTTTGCCGCCCCTTCCCCAAATAGTATAGCAAGACTTGCGGCTACAGTAAGCCCAGATGGGCAAGTAATGTATGTAGGAGTTTTACGCACCACAAGTAGCTCGGTAGTTGACAAAGGTATACGCCTAAATAGAAGTGGAAATAATTTTATAGAGGTAGCAAGGTATGATGGGGCAGGGTTTACAAGTACCGTATACCCAACCGGGCAGTGGCGGCAAAATGCGCTTGGCCAGTATGCTATACCACGTACAGCCAGTAATAGCACTCTTTCGTTTTTATATTTAAACCCTGATAATACTCGAGATACGCCCAAAACATTAGTAACGTTTGATGCTGTGCAGTATAGCGCGGTGGCCCAGCGGGCCGGTAACTTATTTTCGGTTGTTGGTACAGGGGCTGCAGGGTCTTTTCCGGGAGTTACGATAGCTAATATTATAACTCACGGCTATTACCCGAGAGGGACTAATATTTTGAGGCTTTGTAATGTAGCGGGTATTTCTGAGCTTGGGACATATTTAGCGGGTCATGAACCTGGGGCTACGTCTATTGAAGCTATGCGCTCTACAGATAACGGTGATACATTTGCTCCTATACCTACTAATGTACAGCTACCGGATGGTTTTATAGTACATGGGATTCATTTTTCACTCGACGAGACAATATTATTTGTAGTAGGGCAGGACCCACAAGAGGGTAGAGCAGTACGTGCTTACCGTACAGAAGAGGGGGCGTCTGAAATTATTATATATAATAAGGTTACGGCTGAGTTTGACGACAGCAGCACAGATACTATTGAAGTGACTACTGACATAGATAATTCCCAAGTGCCCAGGGTATTAATTAAAGTTGAAAATGACCCGCATATAGGGCCCAGTGTAAAAAGAATTATAGTAAGTGATAGCGACGGGGTAGAGCATGAAAGGGCAGAGTTTATTGAAGAGTGCCTCCCGAGGGACCCGGTATATATACGGTGGGTTAACCGTTTTGGTGGGTTTGAGTATTATATGTTTAGTGGGTTTAAGCAGTTTGAAAAAGCGGTAGAAGATATTGTTAATGTTAAGCTATGGCCTGGCCAGTATATTGCGGCTACTCAAACTCACCAAACCCTGGGGTTAGAATACTCGGAGGCCATTAACTTAGGTGACTCAGGGCTGGATCAAATTACATTTAACTTGCTATCATCAATTCTTACGTCTCCGTATATACAAATATATAATACCAATAACGCCAGATGGGCAGGGGTAGTTTTAGAGGGCTCTCATACCGCTGTTTGGGATACTCGTAATACTCGGGGGGTAGTCAATTTTACTATACGCCTAATTGACCAAGCTATACAGTTTTAATTATGCTTAGATATGACAAAATTTTATCTTTTAGTTACTACTTTGATTGTAGTAGCCCTATTGCTGTGCCTATCATGCCTTAAAAGCTCAGAATTAGATAAACCTATGATTACTGAATTGTTAATAGAGAAAACCGAAGGCTCTGGAAATTGGGTGCGCCTTGATTTAGGAACTGAATTACCAGTAATGAATTTTCAGGCTAACGATTTTAAGGATTTGGTAGATAGACGAGCGTCATACTCGCAGGCTTTACGGCTACCATTAACCGCTGAGAATTGCGCGGCCTTTGGCTTTGCTAATATATTCGAGGCCCAGAGTAATTATCCATACCAGATACACGCTTGCGAATGGCTCGTTGACGGCATACGAGTTGTGGGGTCCGGGTATAAGTTGTGCTTACTTAAAGTAACTGACTCATTTGAGTGCCAAATAGTGTCTCGAGTACATGGTTTGTTCGACACTTTAGACAATACCCCTATGGCCGACTTAGAGATAGGCCAGTTTATCTGGGACCACAGTGCCATAAAAAGTGTTGTTGAAGCGGACGACCCCGAGAACATGGTGTATTTTATGCCATCAGTCACTTTAAAATACTCTGATACCCAGCCTTGGGCACAATTATTTGTAGGGGGTGACTCTTCAGGGCCTTACGGGGCCCCGCAAATGGGATTATATTGCGGTACGTGGTTGCCTTACCTACGCTTTTTACCATTAGTAAAACAAATATTCAGAGAACAAGGTTATGCGGTAGAGGAGTCAGTAGCTACTACCCCCGGTTATGCAGAGGCTTTTATAGCCTTATCCAATTTAAAAAATACGGCGGCTAATTTAGCTCCCCTTGCGGGGGTAGCTACAGGGTATGGCACCCAGATAGCAGGGCCGGTAGAGATTCGGGCGTATATACTTAGCAATATAGCTACAAATACTTTTAAGTATAACCAGGTACATAGATACGAGGATGATATTTACCCTATTAAAGACCCAGAGGTAGAGGGTGAAAATAATTACGGATGGGTGTACGTCGCCACAGGAAAATGTGCGCCCATATTTACATTACAGGCAATTACTACCTATACCGGAGCAAGATATAGGTATAGGGTCAGAAAATACGGGGCCCCGGTAGTAGGTAAGAGGGTTGGTAATATAGAAACTGACGTAGTTTACGACTCGGGCAACGAATTGCCAGCTGATACTAAAACAGTAACCACGGAGCCAATAGAGCTAAGGGCGGGTGAAAAGGTATTTATTGAGATAATAGTGTTATCTGCCCCAAGTACGATAGCGGATATTAAGGGCCAGGTAAGTGTTAGCTTTGACGCTGAAAGTAGCCCTAATATAATCCCCGGAAGTGTAGTATATCCGGCAGAATCTACGCCGTTTAAAAGCCAGCTTGAGGTAGTAAGAGCTTTTTTACAGCTTTATAACTTGCTTATAAGCGTTGACGAGGATAGTAAAGTAGTTAAGCTTGTAAGCTATTTAGATATACTTGGCCGGGTAAAAGCTAATGATTATTATGATTGGTCCAATAAGGTATGTATAAACGGGCAAGCGGCAACTTCGTTTACCCCTATTGGGTACGGCCAGTTTAGCACAATTAGCTTTAAGGCTAATTCAGAGCTCGATTACCTGGACCAGTATAATATTCTGGTAAATAATACTAACTTACCTAATACGATTGCGCTATTGGAGGTGCCTTTTAACTCTCTTCAAAATCGTGAGGTTACAGTATTTGGAGCAGCTAACCCCATTCAAACAGCCATTACTATAGCTTATGAAAAAACCGGCGATATAGGCTACCGATTGGTTAGGCAGCCAAGTGGTGCTATCGTAGAAAATATAGTTACTCTATATGATTCAGTAGACCCAGGGGCTATGATTGTAGGACGGGAGTTGGATGCGTCTGAAGCTATATACGACTATCATAGACGCATACAGATGGTACCGTCAGAATTTGACCCTATACCAGGAGTTAGTTATGACACTATAATAGATGGTAAGTTACATTGGGCTTACTATTTCAGTGCGGCGTATTATACTGAAACATACTTTAGCACATTACAGAATTACCTATTGAACCCCTACCGTGAAGTGGAGGAAGAGCTTTATTTAGACCCAGTAGATATAACTAATTTAGATTTATTAAGACCAGTATACCTTGATAAGTATAAAGACTTTTTCATGATTCAAAAAATACACAATTATACGCCAAGTAAAACTACTAAAGTAACTTTAATTAGCCTTAACATCGCACGGTAATGGCTGAAACTACAATATCTAAGGTATACGACGTACAGATTACCGCTGAGGACGCACTTAAACAATTAGCCGCGCTTAAGCAGCAGTCTGCAGAGTTGCGTGACCGGCAAAAAGAAGTGGGGGAGGTCGCTGGAAAAACGTCTAAAGAATATTTAGCTCTTGGGCAGCAGATAAAGTCAGTAGATGCTCAAGCTCGCACTTATGAAAAGCAGATACAGTCGACTATAAAGGCGCAAAATGCGCAAGCGGACTCTAATGCTAAGTTAAAGGCACAATTATCACTATACGCCGCAGAGCTCGATAAGCTTGGCAAGTCTGAGGAGGACATAGCGCGGCGTGGGGTACTGGTGCAGTCCATGGCCGAGATTAACGCTAAGCTTAAAGAGGGAGAGGAGGCTTGGGGCAATCATACCCGTAGTGTCGGTGATTATGGTAAGGCTACCGTTAGCCTCAGGGCTGAGTTGCGGGATATGGTACAGCAGCTTGCGGTTATGGCGGTTAATGGTGAAAAAGGTAGCCAAGCATATACTGAGCTGGCCGCTAAAGCAGGTAGTCTAAGAGATGCTATGGATGACGTCAACCAGCAAATTAGGGTTGAAGCGTCCGATACTAAATATTTTGACACTATTGCACAGGGAGTTGAGGGCATTGCAGCGGCCTATGGTTTATGGAAGTCCGCGGCCACAGTATTGGGGGTTGAGAATGAAAAAGTAGAGGAGACTATTAAAAAGCTAATGGTGGTAACTACAGCGCTAAATAGCCTTCGTACAATTCAAAATATTCTACAAAAGCAGTCTGCCGTATCGATGGCGGCTACTAATTTATTACAAAAAATAGGCATTAATCAAACTGCGGCTGAGGCTAAAGCGTTAGCGGCAAAGAATACTATAGTTGCGGCAGGTACCATTGGCCAGAAGGCCGCGGCAGCAGCTACCTGGCTTTGGAATGCGGCTTTAGCGGCTAACCCAGTAGTATTAGTAGCTACCGCTATAGCAGGACTTACACTTGGGGTAGCAGCTCTTACTGGGGCCTTTAATAAAAATATAACAGCCCAAGAGCTGTACGAAAAGACTACTAAGCGAGTAGAGGCGGCAGTAAAAGATTTAGATCGAGCTTTAGCTGGGCAGCTCAGTGCTATAGAGCTTAATACCGCTAAGGTAATAGAAGCGGCTAAACAGCGTGGTGCTACAGCTCAAGAGATAGCGGCCATAGAATTGCAAGGGATAAAAGAGGTGGCTAACGCTGAAGCATGGCATGCTGCTGATGTGAAATTTCAGCAACAGCAACAGCTTAAAGGCGCCGAGGCTTTACAGACCTCAGCTAAGTTGACCATGGCCCTTACCCGGGAGGGGGGTAAACAGTGGCGTAAAGCCAAAGAAGACTATGACAACGCTAATGAAAGTATTGCTACCTTAACCACAAGCATAGAAGAGCAGGATAGAGTTATAGCTAAGTCGTTATTAACAGTTACTACTCGGTCCCGTGAGACCGCAGATACTATAAATAAGCTAAATGCTGACGCTGCTAATAAAGAGGCAGAGGGCCAGGCTAAAGTATTAGACTCGGCGTATGATAGGGCGGCTAAAGAGATAGCACTAATACAGCAGGTAAAAGAGGCCCAGCTTAAAGCGAGCCAAGACCTTACTAAAACCGGCATAGCCCATACTCAAGCCTACGAGAAGCAGCTCTTTGAGTTACAACAAGCTGGGCAAATAGAGCGCCTTAATTTACAAAAAAAATACGGTAAGTTATCTGCGGCCGAGTACGCGGCAAACTTACAAATTTTAGCCGCCGAGCAACAAACTTTTACTGCTAAGCAAGCAAATACTCTTACCGCATACTTTACCACCTTAAAAAATGAAATACTTTCAAACCTAACTAAAACCTCCGACGAACAGATAGCTATGGCTACTAAAGGGTACACTGAAGCCCTTAAAAATTTAGAGAGCCTTAAGCTGGGTGAATTTGAATACTTAAGTCTAAAACTACGACTTGAAAACCAGCTACAAGAAGAGGTAAAACAAATTAAGGCTACTGCTTTAGCGCAGCAAAAAACACTTATAGACGACGCTTTAGCCAAGCAGTACCAAGATGAGTTAATTAGGGCCACTGACAATGAACAGCAAAAGCTTGATTTAACGGAAAAAATGCTTACCGAGAGGTTAGATGCGTATAAAAAAGCAGGACTTAGCGTAAGCCAAGTAGAAGCTGACATAAGAGCTAACCAGTTAGCTCAGCATGACCTCACCTTACGACGAGAGCTGTTAGCGGCCAATAGTAACCATAAAAAAGTATACCAAGCCACAAAAAAAGTGTTAGAAGCTGAGGGATTACTATACGCTGATAACGCGGATAAGCAGCTTGAAATAATGGCCGCCCTTCGGGAGGCTGAAATACAGTATAATGAGGCCCGTATAGCTGACGCCCAAAGATACCTTAGCACGGTATCTGAAATTTGGGCGCAAATAACTGAATTGGTAAACCAAAACTCGGAGCACCAAAAGCAGATAATAGAACTCCAATATAAGGACGATCAGCAGGCTCTTGCTGATAAGTACGCGTTAGGCATAAAAACTGAAGCGCAGTATACTGCCGAAAGTTTGAGGCTTGAACATCAGCGGGATAAAGAATTAGCTAAAATAGAGGCTGAAGCTGCTAAGCGCGATAAAGCTTTCCGGATATATAGCGCGGTAACAGGAGCGGCCCTTGCAGTTATTCAGGCACTTGCAGCCCCGCCACCTATGTCGTTTATATTTGCAGGGATTGCCGCGGCTATGGGAGCGTTGCAAGTAGCTACTATAGCGTCAGAGCCATTACCCAAGGCTGCACGAGGTAGATATATTACGGGGCGCAGCCATGCACAAGGGGGTGAGATAGTCGAGGCGCAAGCGGGAGAAGCCATAGTCAATGCTCGGTCTATGAGTATGTATGGGCAGTTAGTTAGTCTAATAAATGAGTTAGGGGGAGGCGTGCCGTTTGCTCAGCCCTACTCTGATGGTGGGTACGCCCTTAGGCATAGCGTAAATAGTAATGCTACAGGGGTAAGTAAAGCAGATATGGCTGCAGCTGTTAAAGACGCGTTTAGCCAAGTACAAGTAGTAGCTACTATAGAGGATATACGTAGGGCCGATAGTAATTACGCTATTATTGAAAGCCGAGGAAAAATATAGTTTTTAATTTTATTTTAGATAATACTATTGGTATATTTACGGCATAAAAATTTATAAAGATAATAATAAGTTTTTATTTTTAAAAATTTTTATGAGCTAAATTTTTAAGTATGCTTAATATAGAGGTTAAAGGGGTAATTATAGGGGAGGCTGATAGGGCTTGGATGGCGCTTTGGGGACAAGACAGCCAGGTATTTACTGTTGAAAATGTTAGACAGGCTCTTACAGATAACCCAAATGAAAAAGAGGTTACCCTTAACCTCGACTGTGATGGTGGGTCGGTAGCTGAAGGGTTTAAGATATACGATGAGCTTAGAATGAGCGGCCGTACTATTTACGCAAATATAGCAGGGAGTTGTCACTCTATGGCTATTATAATTTTACTGGCGGCACCAGCTGAAAATAGGTCTGGTAACAAAAACATTAGAGCTTTGGTGCACCCTGTTTCTCAGGCTTTACACGGGGCCTTAACCGCAGTGGAGTGCGAAAAATTACAAGCCGAGCTTAAAGCTGAAGAGGATGCGATACTTGATATATACGAGGAGCGCACTGAACAACCCAGAGATATTTTAGCTGAGCTTATGGCTAATTCTACTATGTGTGATGCCGACACGTTACTTAAGTATAATTTTATATCTAAAATTAACTCTTATAATACAAACCAATTTTTTAATCGCATGACAAACCCTATTAAATCTGCGTACGATGCTTTTGTGGCACGGCGCAACGCGTACAAAAAAACGTATGCCCCAGCTAACGTGGCGTACGAGTACAAGGATAAGGAAGGTAATGTAGTATTTACTTCCGAGGTACCGCCTGAAGAGCTCGCTGAGGGCAGTGTAGTTACTATACTTGACGGTTCTGTGTCCGGTATTTTTACCCTTGACGATGGCCGTGAGGTTGAAGTCTCTGACAACGTAGTTGACTCCATTAGTGTCACCGCTACGCAAACAATGGAAGAGCGTATAGCCGAGCTTGAGGCTATGCTCGATGACGCCACTAACCTTGTGGCTACCCAGCAGGCTGAAATTGCTAACCTGAACGAGGCCGTGAAAGCTAATACTGGGTCTACGCACACCCCTAAAGCTAACCGAGCACCCTCGATGCCCTCAGCAGTATTGGCAAAAGGGGTAGTAGCAGAACAGTCTGTAGAGAGCCTTAAAGCGCAAGCAAGAGAGGCCCGGGCTAAAGTACACACCGCAAAAACAATAATTAAACAATAAGACTATGGCTGGAGGATTTTTAGACATGGATAAGTTTACCTTTGTAGGTAAACTTATAGACAGTATTGCGGAGCTTATTATGGAGGATACCATACAAGGTCCGGATATCAATATGGTGCATACCGTATTTCCTGATATTGTTGTACACACTGAGATGGGCTTTGTAGGCAAAGGAGGCCTTATCGGAGTGGGCGGCGGAGGGTGTGACCCAACGTGTAGCCCATGGAAAGTAAATACGCGTAAGGTAATTTGGGAGCCTAAAAGGTGGGAGTTTTTACTTTGCGAGTGCTGGACTAACCTTGAGGCCGCTGCTACAATATATTCGTTACGCACTGGGGTAGATATTCCTGATTTTACTGATACCGACTATATGAATCTGGTGCTCGAGGTACTGCAGGACGCGGTTATGGACTTTTGGTGGAGGTTATTCTGGTTTAACGACGTAGACGCAGCCAACGTGTCCGGTGGAGGCGTTATTACTGACGGCGTAGAGGCTAAATACTTTAATATTATAGACGGTTTTTGGAAGCAAATTTATGCTCAGGTTGGGGATAACCCGGGCCAACGCGCTGCCGTAATAACTGAAAACGCTGGGGCGACGTATGCTGCGCAGGCACTTAACCCCGCTAATATTAAGGACTATTTATCCCGCGTAGTATTTGCTGCGCCGCTGCAGTTGCGTAAGCAGCCAGATAGGTTTATCTTGGTTACACAGTCCGTGTACGATGCCTATAGCCAGGCACTTATGGACGCATGTTGCTTGGAGTCCTCGCGCATGGCTATGCTTAATGGAACTGACGCCCTTAAGTATAACGGTATTCCGGTAGTAGCTATGCCTAAATGGGACGAAATGATAATGGAGTACGAGGATACTGGTACTAAGCTTAATGCCCCGCACCGCATTTTGTTCACGGCTAAAAGTGTGCTTGGGGCAGGGGTTGATTCGCCGACAAGTTTTGACCGTCTCAACGTATGGTATGACCGCGATAGCCGTAAGGTTAAAGTAGAGGGCATGGGCCGCGCAGACGCCAAACTTACTAACCCCGAGTATTTTACACTTGGAATATAAAACCTAACTATTATGGATTGTTCAAAAATCAATGTAGGTTTTGCTATGACCGCATGCGGTAAGCCGGCTCTTGCCGGCACCGCACCGCGGATCATACTGCTTAACTTTTCAGATATTGACCGAGCGCTGTCTGAGATCAACGCGACTGACCCTAATATTATAGAGTCTATTGTCCTTAAAGAGGGGGCTAAAGGTTACGTAGTTGACACCTTGCCTAACGCTACTGTCGGTGAAGACACAGTTAACGTAGGTACATACTACCGTACCCACCAGCAGAATGTTACGATTCGTATATTTAAGAAGTCGGAGGCTGCTAAAAAGTTTGTCAACGGGCTTACAAACTCAAGAGTTGTGGCTATTATTGAAAATGTTGACCGCGGCGATGCCGGCGATACAAAGTATGAGGTCTATGGCTGGGATTCAGGGCTTGAGCTGAATGACCTTACCGCGAGTACCGAAATGGCTGACGGCGTGGCTTACCTGTTCACCTTAGGGTCTGGCACTGTGGCGCAAGAATCCTCGCTACCAAAGTCGTTCTTTAACACTGATGAGGCGACTACTGATACGGCGGTTGAGGCTTTAGTAACACCAGTTGTAACTCCTTAACTATGCTAACCAGGCTGCATGAGTACCAAGCTAAATATGGGCAGTTGAAAGGTGACGAGTACACTGCCCATGTTAAAGCTTTAGAAACTGACCCTGCACTGCGTAAAGACGTAACTGATTTAGCTTGGTTTTTTCTTAGGCGTAGTACAGGATGCTGCGGCTGGTGCTTTATAGAGTGTGATATAGCTTTACGTAAATTAAACCCACAACGCATGACTACTAAAACTACTGAGTACCAATTACGAGTTGGTACGGTCTTACATGACCCAGTAAATAAGGACTTTTCCAGGCTATTGACGTCAGGTAATATTACCGAGGACTTAGCCTTATACCATTTGGCTAATAACCCTATGGCTAAGCGATATTTTACGCACCTACCTAAAGACATAGACCAGCGTATAATAGCATACATGGGGGTTGAAGCGCCTGTTGAAGCCCCTGTTGAAGCCCCTGTTGAAGCCCCTGTTGAAGCCCCTGTTGAAGCCCATGTTGAAACCCCTGCTGACGAGCAGGCAAACTTTAAGAAGGCAGCCCGAGAGGACGTGTTTGCTTACGTAGCCGCAGGTGTGACTAATTCACAAATTGAAGAGTCCTTTGCGGATAGCATAGAGGCTAAGCGAGTATCTAAAGCTGAGCTTATAGCTTGGGCTAAGGAGGCCAGAGCCGCAAAAATCGATAACAGGGTATTGTAAGGCCTAAGGGTAAGTAGGGTTGAAGGTCTCTACTTACTTACTAATATTAAAACCAATATATGCGGGTAGCTAAAATAAAAACGCAGCCAGTCTTTGATTCCTACTCTTGGCGCACTTTAGGGATACTTACCTATGGTGAAACTAACGATTTTCCCCAGCAGGTAGACGAGCTTATTAAAGTATCTAAAACGGCAAGCGCATGTCTTGATATTAATACTACCTTTCTCAATGGTATGGGCTTTAACGCCCCAGAGGTAGGGAGTATAGTAGTCAATGCTAATGGCCTTACTTTATCCAAGCTTAAGCGTTTGATAAGTGCGGATATAGCTAAGTATAACGGTGCAGTAGTTCATGTTAACTATAACCAACTATATAAAATAAGGTCTATTACCTACATACCTTTTGTAAATGCCCGCTTAGGTATCCCGAATGAGGATAACATAATTACTAAAGTAGCATTACACCCTGATTGGGGGCGCCGGGATAAGCGTATGTGGTCGCAGCTTAAAGCCTTCTCAGCTGAGGTAGAATGGTATGACATTTTTAATCCGGCCCCAGAGATAATTGAGCAGCAGGTATACGCCGCAGGTGGATGGGATAAATATACCGGCCAAGTATTATATTTTTCAGAGACAAGCGACGCCGAAGTAAGCTACCCAATTCCCGCTTTTATTGCTGCACTAACTGACATGCGTACTGAGGAGGGCCTTAGTAATGTTGTAGGGCGTAATGTGTGTAGTAATTTTATGCTCTCTGGTATCCTCGTAGATGTAATGGAGGCTGAACAGACTGAAGAGCAAGTACAAGAGAAACAAAAGGAGCTTATGAAATTTCAGGGGGACGAGCAGGCTCTTCAGCTTTGGTATATGCAAGTTAAGAGCAGAGACGAGGCCCCTATTTTTGTACCTTTCGTAGGTGAAAACTACGATAAGGCTTTTACTGCGTCACAGGTATATATTCCAGACTCTATAGGCCAAGCGTTTAAGCAGCCCCCTATACTCAGAGCAAAAGATGTAGGCGCTAATTTCGGCGCGGACCTTATGACTAATGCATATAAGTTTTATAATTCTATAACCGTTACTCAGCGTAGCCTTGTGGCCGAGATGCTTAACATGCTATTTAACCACTGGTGGGCTGAGTTAACTGTATGCGACTTTACAACTGAGGTGCTTGTATATAACGCTGGGGCGTCTATAGCTGAGCGCCTGGGTAAAGAGCTTATGGCTATGGTACTTGAGGTTATTAAAGACCCGGCTTTATCTGAAGTTCAAAAGCGCAATACTCTACAATACGGCTTTGGCTTGCGCCAAAAGGAAATTTTACATTTGTTACCTAATAAAATGGACAACAATGATATTAACCCCAGAAGCAGTTCGTAAAGTACGGCCGATAGCTGAAAATATTAACGATTTAGCCAGGATAGAGACCTATTTACGCGAGGCGGAAACGCTACAGCTAATAGATGCCATAGGCGCGTCACTATACCGGTGGCTTGATGAAACTGATTTCTCTGGCGCAGGGCCTTTTATTTATAGTAGGCCTGATGGTAAAGAGGTACTAGTAACTAAGGAGCAGTATATTATAGCCTTAGAAGGAGGGTACTATACTTCATGTAATTGTGAAGGCTATAAACGCAGCGCGGGGCTTGTTCCTGCCATAGCGTATATAGCGTATTCTCGCTTTATTATGAATAACCCAGTAAATGCTACCGCTTTTGGAGTTGTGCATAAATTAGGAGAATTTAGCGCCCAAGTCAATGACAATATATTAGTTAGGACGGCTAACGAAGCTCGTAAGATAGGCAAAGCGTACCTTACTAATGTTATTGAGTATTTAAATATAATAGGCTTACTTGGCCGTTCTTGCTGTAGTAAAACCTATTCGTCTTCACAAACAACAAAACTTATACGCATTAACACTAAAAAGCTTTAAATTATGGCTGCACCTAAAGTTTTTCCGCAACCCAAGAAGCCCAAGACTACTAAAACTACTAAAACTACTAAAACAAAGTAGCATGGCTAAACCGTCATTATGGCGCAAATATATGAAGTGGGTGCTTATGACGTCTATATTTGTAATTTGCGCCAATGACATTATAGGGGCAGTTATAGCAAGTAAGTATAATCCGGTATCGGTACCTGAAGACCCTGAGTTAGCGTATCTTTTACACTATTCTGTTATTTTTTACCAAATAACGATGGTAATTACAGCGTTTGCATTTTTAGCCATTTGTTTTATTTTTAAACACTGCATGTTTACTTGGGTATCTTCAATATTTTTTGCGGTGTATGAAATTACAAGTTTAATATATAGTATTTATGCTTTTGATTATACTTTATACTTATTACTGATTACTATATATATTATACTCCTAATTTTAATAGCTTCTTTTATTTTAATTTTGCGCGCATGTCTAAAGAAATTATATCCACTGAGAATATTGAGGCCGCCGAAAGGTTAACAAGTTGGCTAATAGCGTCCTTTGGAGCCTTAGGCACAGCCCTTATAGGAGGTATTGCAGTATGGATAAAACGGGTATTCCGGTCGAGAGCTGAAAAGAAAGTCGAAACGGCTGACGCAAGAGTAGCAGACGTTAACGCAGATAAAGCCGAGTTATCTCTATGGGAAGAGGAAAGAAGAACGCTTAAAGAGTCTAAAGACTTTTGGCTGTTAGAGTGGAAGCGCGTGGATAAAGCGCTATTTGAGTACAGAAAAACTAACGAGGAAAAATTTGAAGCGTATAAACAAGAGAGCGAAAAGCAATACTCTGAAATAAAAGACGAGTTGGCCCGTATGCGGGCTATATATGAAGCAGAAATAGCTAACCATACACTAACTAAAGTCGATCGCGATAAATATAAAAGCTTGCTAAGCAGACTTATTGAAGCTATAATATTCTGCAACTGTAAAGATATTGACTTGACTGACTATGAAAACGCGCTAAAATGAAATACTTTACCGTAGAGGAGCTAACTAAGTCTATAACAGCTATAGAGTTAGGAATAGATAATATTCCTAATACAGAAGCAGAAGATAATATTATAGCGCTTATAGATAATGTATTAGACCCTATCCGAGAAAAGTGGGGTAGGCCTATATATGTTAATAGTGGATACCGTTGTGATAAATTAAATGAAAAAGTAGGCGGCGCTCATGCGTCCCAGCATAGATTTGGTGAAGCCGCGGATATAACTGCTGGAAATTCAGAGCTTAATAAGGAGTTATTTAGGCTCATACTTGACTTACACAAAAATGGGGGTATTGAATTTGGGCAGCTTATAGACGAGAAAAAATACTCCTGGTTACACATATCATACTCTGATAGCGGTAATAAAAACCAAATACTACACTTATGAACTGGAAAGGCTATGTTATTATAGCCCTTACACTATTGGTGGGAGGGTTTATACTTGGCCGTTGGGCTATACCTCAACGAGAGCCAAAAGTTGAGTATAGATATTTACCAGCTATAAAAGGCTCAATTTCATCGTCTGAATTAAGTCTCATTTCATCAACTCTCGAGCCCTCTATTAAGTTCATACCTGTTTATATTACTGAGCAAGGCCCAGTCAATACTGAACAACCAGAGGAGCTCGTACAACTGTCTACAGTAATAGATACCTTAGCAAGCTATCGTAAGACCGTAGAAGACTGGAATATTGAGCGAGTATTTGGCTCAACGTTATTTGACACTCCTAACCTTGGTAAATTTTCGTGGACCGGCAAGGTACAGTATAATACAATGACCGCTTTTGACTGGGTGTATACCCCAGTACAACGTACCGAGATTGTTATACCACCTAAGAGAGTTATAGAGCCTTTTATGCGGGCGTCTTATAATAGCTTTAACCAATATACTCTTGGGGGTGGGGTGTACTATAAAAACATAGGCGTTGAAGTCTTCTACGTAAATGACATAAAGCTTGGCGTGCATGGCGTAGGCGGTGCCGTTAGTTTCAAATTTTAGTTTTTACCTTATCATTTGGCGAGCCAGAGAATTTTTTCTCTGGCTTTTTTATTTGTAAACCAGCTACTTGTAAAATCTTAAGAAAAATTCTTGAAATTTTTTCTCAAAAATATTTTTTAGTTTCATTTTTTAGTTTTACCTTTGAGGTATTAAAGTAATAATAAAATCGTAGAGCAATGAAAAATTTAGCGTATAACAAAGCAGGTATTATGACTTTTGCGCATAAAATGTGGACCCCAAAGCCTACTTCTTTCTCAGAGAAACTAAAGTATGCCTGGGCGTTAGCTAAAAATTACATGGCCAATGGTAAAGTAACAGGGCAATTTGTAATATACAAAAATAATGGGAATACAATAAGCTGGGAGGAGGGATTGCGTGACTACTACCAGAATGCCCCAAGAGGCACATACTTTGGGGATTAAAGTAGCTAGTTTGCCTTCTACCTAAACTAAAAGATTAAATAAACCGCCATTATAAGTAAAACTTATAAAAACAAAGAAAGTTATTGTTTGCCTCTTTGTTTTTGCTACAACCCAATGGCTATCAATACGTTAGGGGTCAAATTTTAATAGAAAAACAATAAAACAATTATAAAGAAACATTTTTAGGAAATATGATATATCGTAATTTTGATAAATTTGTGATATATCATAATATGAAAAATACTTTTATAGGAATTTTTGTTTTATTGTTTTTCCAAAGCAACAACTGATTGAAAACCAATTAAATAAATAAAAACAATGGAAAATCTTTGTTTTTTGAAGCAAACTGAAGGGTATCATAGAGGGTATGCACCAAGCGGCCGGCTTATAACCGCTAAAATGTGGGGCGCTATATGCCGGCAAGCGGGGTTAAGAGTCAGGCATAGTGACCTAACATATACGCTGCGAGGCATAGCAAGGGTCAGTGACCGAGGGGTACTTATGATATTTAACGATGGGCGCAAGGCTTGGGTAGCTAAGCAGCACTGCTTTTGGTATGATATGAAGGCTTGGCAAATTGAGGTAAAATCTTGGGCTAAGATGCTGTGGGTAAAGTAGCCCAAGAAAAAATTTTAAAATTAATTTTTAAATTAAAAAAGTAATAGTACCTTTGTGTTGTACAAGTACATTTTTAAAATATTAAATATGAAAACACAAATTAACAAAATTTTAGCGCTTGGCGTGGTTACTGAGATTGAGCTTGCACAAATGATGTTTCCGCGGCACCGATACCCTATATTGGTACTCGATTCGGTGCGTAAAGGCTTACGCGAGTTGAAAGCGTCAGAGATAACTATGCTTGAGGCTTTAAGCCGGGCCCAAATTATGGGCCAGTTTTTCAGCATACCCTTAGCTCCTGGAACTCCAGGGCTTTGGCTTAGGTGCAAAGGCTATGAGATAGCGCTTATGGGTGACGAAGCGCTATTTTATAAGAGTGGAGTTATTATCGACCGTTACGCGTACGATAATAGTAATACCATTGAAGCATTCCTACTTGATTGTTTAACCATAATTAAAAAGCTAAAAGAAAATGAGTAAAATTGTGAAAATTGCGCTCGAGCTTAACCTCGAGCAAGCTGAACAGCTTCAGTTGTTTATGGCTATTGCAGCGGGCCTTTCAACACAGCAGGTTAAGGAAGCTCCTAAAGCAGAAGCTCCTAAAGCAGAAGCTCCTAAAGCAGAAGCTCCTAAAGCAGAAGCTCCTAAAGCCGAAGCTCCTAAAGCCGAAGCTCCTAAAGCAGAAGCTCCTAAAGCAGAAGCTCCTAAAGCAGAAGCTCCTAAAGCAGAAGCTCCTAAAGCAGAAGCTCCTACCGGGGTAACGATGGTTGACCTGGTAGCAAAGGCCCAGGCTCTTGTAAAGTCTGATGGAGCTAACCAAACTACATATGGGCAACAGATGCGGGCATGGATGACTGAGAGGGGCCATGTTGGGCGTATCCCAGAGTTGCCCAAGGATTTGTGGGCTGAGTTTAACGCGTACATTGATACCATAAGTGCGTAATGGCTGGCCACAGTATACTTGCGCCCTCTGCCGCGCACCGATGGCTTATTTGCACGCCGTCAGCGCGGCTTGAGGAGGGTTTAGAGAGCTCGAGCCGTTACGCTGATGAGGGTACGTTAGCGCACTCTTTAGGTGAACTTATGCTTAGGCATAATGGTAAACCGCCAGTTAAGGAGATGGGTAAAATTCGTAAGCATGAGCTTTACGCTACTGAAATGCCTGGGGAAGTGGATAAGTATGTACAATATGTACGCGAAAAAGTACGCCCTGAGTCTATACTTATCGTTGAGCAGCGGCTTGATATGGGTTTCTTAGCCCCCGGGCAGGGAGGCACTGCAGACTCTATAGTAATAACCGGTGGAGTGCTTGATATTACTGACCTTAAGTATGGTAAAGGGGTACGTGTTGAGGCTAAGAATAACCCACAACAGATGCTGTATGCCGCCGGAGCTCTTCAGATGTTTGATGTACTTTACGATATTCAGACTGTACGTATTTGTATATACCAACCACGGCTTAACCATGTATCTGAGTGGGAAATTTCAGCTATTGACCTTAAAAAGTGGGTAACGGAGGTGGCTATCCCGGCTGCTGCGAAGGCTTTCAAAGGTGTGGGGGACGCCGTAGCTGGGGAGCATTGTAAATTCTGTAAAGTAAAGGCTAAGTGTCGGGCTCTTATGGAATATGCTACCGAGATGGATAAGTTTAACTTTGCCCCAGCAAACAAGCTTACAGACCAGGAGCTCTCTGAAGTTATGGCCACCTTAGAGGTATTTAGGGATTGGGCAAATGGGGTAGAAACTTATGTGCGGGAAAAACTTTTAGCTGGTGAAAAGTTCCCAGGCTATAAGCTGGTAGAAGGGCGTAGTGTACGTAAAATAGTAAACCCCACTGGGTTAGAGGCGCGTTGCCGAGAGCTTGGCTTTACGCCAGATAAGTACCTGGATGTTAAATTAAAAGGTATTACAGACCTCGAGAAAATACACGGCAAAAAGTATTTTGCTGAATTTGCCGGGCCATATGTAGATAAGCCTAAGGGCGCGCCTACAGTGGCGTCTGAAAGCGACCCAAGGCCCGAGTATACTGAAACGGTATTTGCTTCTGAAGAGGGGTCAATACTTTAGCGGCTAAGGTATTTCAAGCAAAATTTTCAAAGTACCAAATTTATTATTACCTTTATAATTCAGCCTGTAGCCAGGCATAATATTAATCAATTAAAATCTTAGACATGCAGACCGCAGAAAACAAAACGCAGGTAACCACAACGGGGGGTAAAGTACGCTTTTCGTACGCCAATATTCTCGAACCAAAGGCTAACCAGCAAGGGGAGCTCAAATACTCGGTAAGCCTCCTTATCCGCAAGGATGATAAGTTGACCGTAGACCTAATTAAGGCTGCTATAAAAGCCGCTATCGCTCATGGAGTAGAGAAGGTATATAAGGGTAAGAACCCAGCGGTACCAAGTTTCAAAAACCCGCTCCGTGACGGTGACCTCGAGCGTCCCGAGGACGAGGTATACGCAGGGTGCTATTTCATTAATGCTAACAGCAACCGTATGCCGGTTGTAGCAGCGGCGAACGGTAGACCGGTACAGCCTCTTGACCTCACTGAGGAGCACATGTACAGTGGGTGCTATGGTAACGCCTCGGTTAACTTTTTCCCATTCAACTATGAGGGCACTATCGGAGTCGGCTGTGGGTTGAATGGTGTACAGAAGGTACGTGACGGCGAGCGCCTTGCCGGCATTCCCGACCCAAACAGTATGTTTAGTGCTGTTGAGAGTGAAGACGACAGTTTATGGCTGTAGTCGTATAAAAGCTTACGAGGTATTGATTTAGCTCGTAAGCACTTTATGAGAGTAGGTTTATCCCAGGTACTGAGCTACTTAACACTTTACAAAACTGGGGTATTGAAGCCATTAAGTTGGTATGTTACAGCATGTTAACCGCTCTCGGCAGCCAGGCCTGAGTATAAAGTCCTGGCCTTTGCCTGCATAGGTTTACCTTGATGATACCTCATTGAAGCGTTGGTATCTACGTAGGGTGGGTTTTCGATGACCCGGCAGGCACTATTCTCTTAATCGTTTAAAATGCAGCACATTTATCTAGATTATGAGACGTTTAGTAGCGTTGACTTAAAAGTACGCGGCTTACGTAGATACGTAGCGTCTCCAGACTTCGATATTCTTCTTTGCGCCGTAGGGCGTTTCATAGGCTCGGTACCTTCGGTTGAGGTATATGACCTTACAACTGACTCAGGTAAGCACGATTTTATTCGGGAGGTATACCCGCTTCTTGTGGATAATAGTGTTATTAAGCATGCGTGGAATGCTCAATTTGAGCGAGTGTGTACCGAGCAAGCTTTTGGGGTAACTCTCGATATTAGCGCGTGGAATTGTACCATGGCTAAAGCGCTATATTGTGGCTTACCTGGGGCGCTTGATGAGTGCGGTAGAGTTTTGGGTATTGACAACGTTAAGAAGGCTGGCGAGGGCAAGAAGCTTATCAAAACATTCTGCATGCCTCGCCGGCCGACTAAGCAGGACCCAAGAACTCGGGTAACGTGGGGGGACTCAGACGCCTCCTTCAAAGATTGGCAGGACTTCAAAGTATATAACGAGTATGATGTACTCGCGGAGATGGACATAGAGCAGGCTCTTGCTTGCTTTGAGTTTCCGGAGCGTGAGCAGCGGCTATATGAACTTGACCAGCGAATTAACGCCCTCGGCATAGGGGTAGACGTAGGTTTTGCGGCTCTTGCCAACGCGATGCATGAGACGTATAAAGCTAATAAGAAGCAAGAGCTACAACAGCTTTCTGGCCTTGACAAGGTAGGCAGCGTGGCCCAGATTAAAGAGTGGCTTACAGAGTGGGCTATTCCTATCCCAACAAAAGTAGACAAAGCAACGGGCAAGACAGTAGAGACCCTTGATAAGGCCGCTATTAAAGAGCTACTTACTGACCCAATGCTACCGCAGGAGGTTATTGACCTTCTAGAGGGCCATCAACAGCTTGGTAAGTCCTCTAACGCCAAGTACGCGGCAATGATCAATACAGTGTCAGAGGACAGTCGTATACGGGGGCTTTTCCAATATTATGGTGCTAATCGCACAGGACGTTGGGCCGGGCGTCTTGTACAGCTGCACAATCTACCGCAGAACCATATAACCCAGCTTGACGTAGCTCGTTGGCTTGTATATAACTTCGACGGCGACACCTCGCCTATGGAGTTCCTATTTGGCAATACCCCCTCTATTTTATCGCAACTCATACGCACCGCTTTTATAGCCCCCGGGGGTAAAACATTTGCGGTAGCTGACTTCTCGGCTATCGAAGCCCGCGTGACAGCTTGGTATGCTAATGAACAGTGGCGGCTTGATGTGTTCAATAGCCACGGCAAAATATATGAGGCGTCAGCATCGCAGATGTTTGGCATATCTATAGAAAAGGTTACCAAAGATAGCGATTGGCGAGTACGAGGCAAAATTGCTGAGCTAGCCTTTGGTTTCGGTGGGTCAGTACAAGCAGCTAAGAACTTCGGCGCCGATAAACTTGGGCTATCTGAGGAAGACTTAGTAGCGCTTGTACGAGACTGGCGCAATGCCTCGCCAGGCATAGTAAAATTTTGGCAAGATTGTGATAAATGCGCTAAGGCCGCCATTGGTAATAATGGCGCACCTATTACTTTACACCATGGTCTCGAGTTCAGTAAAGAGACAAACGGCAAGCATAGTTGGTTAACAATTAAGCTGCCGTCAGGCCGCAAGCTATACTACTTTAAGCCACACTTAACACCAGGCCGGTTTAGCGGTGAAAGCGTGGCGTACTGGTCTGCAGACAATACTAAAACCTACGTACCCACATCAACCTTCGGGGGTAAGATATGTGAGAATATAGTGCAAGCCACAGCACGAGACTGCCTCGCAGAGACAATGCTTGAAATGGATGCTGAGGGCTTTGATATTGTTCTTCATGTGCATGACGAGGTAGTGGCAGAGGTATTAGATAACTCCCCGCGGTACGCTCTTGATAATATGCTTGCAATAATGGCTACACCCATACCATGGGCCCCTGGTTTACCATTAAGTGGAGCTGGTTATATTACCCCATATTATAAAAAAGATTAACACATGAAGCTTGAAATTGCAACCGCGTTACAGGCTAATACTCGGTTTTGGAAAAATAGGAAAATAGAGTGGTCTGAGCTTATAGAGCGCCTTGGCCAGTTCCAAGTAACACATGAAACATACGCCGAGTACATGGCTATGCCTAAGGGCGACCAGGATAAAATAAAAGACGTAGGTGGTTTTGTAGGAGGCTATTTACGTGGGGGTATCCGCAGTAAAAAGACTATACAATATCGACAACTTGTTACTCTCGACTTCGACTACGCTAAGCCTGGTTTTGTAGAAGAAATTGCGTTATGTTGGCCATGGGAGACGGTGGTATACAGTACCCATAAGCATAGTCCAGATAAGCCCCGTATTCGTTTCGTAGTACCCTTGAGTCGCGAGGCTACGCCCGATGAGTATGTAGCCATCGCTCGCTGGCTCGGCGCCAAAGCTGGTATAAATGCGTGTGACCCTACGACGTTTCAATCTGAGCGTATGATGTTTTGGCCATCCAGGTCAAAAGATGCTGAGTATATATACGAGCATTTGCGAGGTGAGGTAATAGATACCGATTGGGTGCTAAGTCAGTACACTGATTGGCGAGATATTTCAGAGTACGCGTTTCCTGAGTCAGCAGGCGTACAACCGGATTGGTACCTGGCGGCTAAAGATAAGCAGGGTAACCCACTCGAGAAGCGTGGTATAGTAGGCATATTTTGTCGTACTTACCCAATAGAAGACGCTATACAGGAGTTTCTGAGTGACGTATACGAGGAGACAGCCGAGCGTGGCCGGTATACATACAAACAAGGTACGTCTAAAGGTGGGCTCTTATGCTACGAAGACCTATTTACGTACTCTTATCATGCCTCTGACCCAACGAGCTCCCGGCTTTGTAACGCTTTTGACCTCATACGTATTCACAAGTTCGGCGCCCTCGACGATGGCAAAGAAGCCTCTGGTAGCAAGTCTAAGTCATATAAAGCAATGGAAGAGTGGGCTATGCAGCAGGATGCGGTTAAAGCTACTGCTCTCGATGAGACTATTGATACTTGTAAATTCGAGTCACTGTATGACGACACCTTCGAGGAGAATGAAGATTGGCAAAAGGCACTAATGCTCGATACTAATGGCAATGTGAAAAGTACAGCCTTTAACGTCCGGCTTATCCTACAGCATGACCCAATGGTACGCGGTAAATTTGCGTACAACAGCTTTGACTACAAAAGTTATCTAATGGACAGCCGTCCAGGTAGAGATATTATAGTACCCGAGCCTTTACGCGATACCGACTATTCATTTGTGCGTGAGTACCTTGAGACTACATATGAGATAACTGGGGATAAGAAGATACTCGACGGCATGGCCCTTGAAATAGAGCGCGCGTCGTTTCACCCCGTGCGTGATTACCTTAACGAACTAACTTGGGACGGGGTACCGCGTATCGGTACAGTGCTACAGCGGGTATTTGGGGTAGAGAATAATGTATACACCCGAGAGGTATTGCTCAAATGGATGACAGGGGCGGTACAGCGTATATATGAACCTGGTAGCAAGCTTGACGAGGCTATAATATTAGTAGGGCCGCAGGGGTGTGGTAAGAGTACATTCCTGAAGAAGCTCGGTAAATATTGGTACAGCGATACCCTTATAGCCGTGTCAGGTAAAGACGCCTACGAGCAGGTACAGGGCAATTGGATTATAGAAATAGCAGAGCTTTCGGCATTCAAAAAACAAGCTGAGCAAGAGCAGATCAAACACTTCATGTCTAAATGCGAGGACGAGTTTAGGCCAGCCTACGGGCATTGTAAAGAGGTATATAAAAGGCAGTGCGTATTTGCCGGCACTACCAATGATATGGAATTTTTGAGCGACAGGCAAAACCGCAGGTACTGGCCAGTAGTTTGTCGTCCACAGCTTGCAATACTCTCTGTATGGGATAGCGAGTTTAGTCTTGAGATTAACCAACTATGGGCAGAGGCTGTTGCAGCATACCACGAAGGTATTGAGCCAAGGCTTAGCCCGGAGGCCGAACGTATTGCTAACTTAGCCCGCGAGGACCACCGTATTATCGACGACCGCAAGGGTTTGGTAGAAGACTTTATTAACACCCTTCTGCCCGCCGACTGGGATAAGCGTGATACCAACGCGCGGCGGGCTTATTTCATGAGCTCAGACCGCGAAGAGGGCACAGTTAAACGAACAAAAGTAACTACGTTAGAGATATGGTGCGAGTGCTTTGGTAGGCAGCGCGAGGATGCTACCCGCTATAATACCCGAGACATAGGCGACATAATGCGGTCAATGCCAGACTGGGCTCCTGCTAAGGGCACTCTCACCTTCTCTAATTATGGAACACAGCGATATTATGAGCAAATATAAGCATATCGACGCAAGCATAAAGTTTTTACATAGCGTGTATAAGGGCTATATAAATAGCCAGAATGGATTATATTTAGCCAATTCTGGGGGTAAGGATAGTGTAGTATGCTATCATTTATTAAAACGCGCAGGGCTTAGTATACCTATAATACATGGTAATACTACTTTTGACCCACCAGGTACACTTAAATATATACGCGAATACATGCCTGAAACATTAATACTTACCCCGCCTGAGTCCTTTTTACAATTAGTCACCCGAAAAGGCTTACCCACTCGTTTAAATAGGTATTGCTGTAAAGAACTGAAAGAAAAATATGGAGCTGGTAAAAATACTATTGAGGGAGTAAGAGCAGCAGAGAGTACCAACCGGACAGGTAGAGATTATATAGAATGCGATAGGCGTAAAGATATGCATGGAGCGCAGCATATATATCCGATTTACGACTGGACAGATACCCATATATGGGATTATATTAAAGATAATAATATACAGTTAGCCCCGCACTATGCTAAAGGTTTTTGTCGTCTCGGTTGTGTAGCTTGCCCACAAGTTACTCGTAAAGGTATTAGAGAAGCTGAGTTAGAAGCTTACCCTAAATATAGGTTAGCCCTTGAACATGCTATAGCAAAAGGTATGGCTAATAATCCACATTGGAAAATAAGTAGGTATACTAATGGTAATGGGGCAGAGGCAATTGATTGGTGGTTAACCCAGTTTTCAATGCGTGATTGGTGGGGATATGATATACCATTTATACGTAAAACATCCAAAAATGAATTGGAGCAGCGAGAAGGCCCTGGAAAGGGAATTTTGTAAAGTAATAGAAGGGGAAATAGGAGGCTTATGTATTAAGTTACTAAGCACTATTTCCGGCCTACCGGACCGGCTCGTGCTGCTGTCGGCCGGTAGGGCCTTCTTTGTTGAATTTAAGAGCACCGGCCAGAAGCCGCGCAAGCTTCAGGGCTGGTGGAAAGATAGGCTTGAAGCCTTAGGCTTCAAAGTGTATATAGTTTATGATAAGCAAACTTTTAACTTAGCATTGTATGAGATGGCAAGGAGGTAAGGGGCGTATACTTAAGCCACTACTTGAGGTACTACAGCCGCTATGCGAAGGGGCTACGGCATATTACGAGCCCTTCTTAGGTGGGTGTAATGTATTACCTTTTATACACCACCATGATAAAATAGGTAACGACATAGAGCCGGCAGCTATTGCGTTTTATAAATATGTACAGCAAGGGGGGGCCCCATTAGCGTACTCACCGACTAAAGCGCGATATGACTTAGCTAAATTTAGCATACAAAATAATACCGAGTTATTTATGCCGCTGTGGGAAGCATTTTACATTGACCGGGTTAGTAGCTACGTTGGTAAGTATTTGGGTGGATGGGTAGAGGAAAAACACCAAGTTAAACGCCGTACCGAGCTGTTTGACATTAACTTGAGTAATACCACGCTTTACTGTGGCAGTTATGATAGTATAGAGTACAAAGCCGGTAGTCTAATATATTGCGACCCACCATATGTCAATACACTTGGGTATGCGAGTAAGTTTGACCACGAAGGCTTTTACCTTTGGGCTCATAAACAGGCTGAGCAAAGTATGGTTATAATTAGTGAAAGCTGGATGCCAGAAGAACTATTTACTGAAATAGCTACCATAGCCTATCTTCACAATGGGGGCAGCTTCAGGGCAGTAAGGTCTGAAAAATTATTTATACCAAAATGAAATACACCCCATACATATACCAAACCAAGTCCCTCGAGTGGATGCTTGAGCACCCTAAGTGCGGGCTATTCCTTGATATGGGCCTCGGTAAGACGGTTGTAGCCCTGACAGGTATACGGCTCCTGAAGGGGCTATTTGTAGGTAAGACCCTTGTAATAGCACCGAAGCGGGTATGTGAGTTAGTTTGGCGACAGGAAGCCTCTGAGTGGGACCACTTACGAGACCTGCGCTTCTCGGCCGTTATCGGCTCGGCTGGGCAGCGTCGTAAGGCTTTGGCTACTGACGCTGACGTGTATCTAATTAACAGGGAAAATGTGGCTTGGCTATGCGCCGAGTACGGGGGCAATTACTTGCCCTTCGATATGGTAATTATAGACGAGTCGAGTAGCTTCAAAA
>QMCD01000701.1_pt1 | contig 36991 bp, 33 predicted proteins | sample 1821841 | NCBI WGS metagenome assembly QMCD01 (sample SAMN01991225, study PRJNA193472) | Termite gut metagenome, whole genome shotgun sequencing project. | isolation source: worker | host: Macrotermes natalensis
CATATTGTATCTACAGTTTAATAAGAGCTGTGAGAACTGTCAACGCCTGCATTGACCAAGAATGCATTAGCATTGATATACTACTACTTGCTCAGGTCAAATACTGGTATACTTGGAATGTTGCCCAGTGATCAATGTCAGTGCTTCTTGTGCTTGGCTTGGCGGGAGTCTGATGTTCTTATCCCATTTTATGAGGACAAGCTTCGGTGAAAATCTGGGCTTACTTTGGCATTATTCTTTTAGGGCAATGTTTATTGTTATCGTTTAAGGAGCATCTGATTTATGTGCGGATATACGTGTAGCGGCTGCGGTAGATGCAAAGGCGGAGTTTCAAAACCAGCCGGATACTGTTTAAAATGCGAAACTCAAAATGAACCCGGCAGCACAGTTTGCTCAAACTGCAACTCCACTATTTCTCTTCCCCCCGGCACCTCAAAGCCTAAAAACAGCTGATATAGCAACACGAAACATAATTGGACACCAAGTTCGTAGCGTTTCAGCAAGGAATTGCAAGTGCATTTGAACTGGGCACAAGCATAACAGCCTGCTCATGCCCAGTTCGTCATTTCGGCACTTTAATTACGGCATAAATATTGCAGCCTTGCTGCCTTTTTTCGTTAGCATCTGAGCGCACTCATCAACAGTGCCGTAGTGCAAGCACTTTGCCTGGCACATCTGCACACATGACGGGAGCTTTCCTTCAGCAACGCGGTCTGCGCACAAATCGCATAGCTCAGTAGGGTAACCGATGTAATCCCAATGCCAGCTTCCATCAGCGTGTTGGCGCGGTCTATCCTCAAGCACTTTCATGCCAAAGTCATCAAGACCGATTCCTTTTTCATTGCGACATGCGATCTCGCAAGAATGGCATCCCGTGCAAAATTCATAGTTAATATACAGAGCATTCTGGGTCATTTCAAACCTCCTTTTCTTTAATATACTATTTAAGCGCCCTTTGAGTATTCGGGTGCTGTTGCCGGACGCCACGTCTGTGCAAGTGTAAACTCAGCAGCACGACTAGGCTCAACATAGACTTCACTCTCTTTTGGAGAAGCATGCTCGCCGGGACCATCTACCTTCTTGCACGAACAAATCATACATTTGAATGTGTCGCCAAAGCCAAGTTTACCGTTAACACTGTTTGGCATAAGCACGTTGATGTTGGATCTCCAGTTTCCAAACAAAGTGGGCTCTTCACCACTTTCTTCCGGATATGACCAACCGTGAACCGCATGCACAACACCTTTTTTGATCGTGGGAGTTACTACAGCGCGCTGACGGCATGTACCATACGGAGAAGCCATCTCAACCCAATCACCCTGCTCAATGCCGAGTGCGGCAGCATCTGCAGGATTAATCTCCATCTCAGGCCACGGAGAAATCTTGCGTAGTGACGGAACCTGCTTGTGCTCTGAATGGAAGTATTCCTGACGACGAGCGCCGGTGGTTAAAACAAATGGATAGTCCTTCATAAGTTCCGGTGTTGAAATTGGTCCATATGCAGGCTCTTCGTAATAAGGCAAAGGACTCTCGCCAAAGGCCTCATAAGTATAGGAGTAAAGTTCAACTCGACCGGTCTGAGTTGGGAATCCGGGTTGCTTGTCTGCACGCAGCATGCCACTTTCATACTTGTAGTAAGGCTCTACGTTCGTGACGATGACCTCCTGGCAAAGGTTATCCCAATCAAGTTTGCCGCTCTTCTTCCTGATATAGTCGGTCTCATCCTCAAACTGACCCCAGTACTGCGGGAATATCTCATTACCAAGTAGCAGTAGTATCTCCATCTCACTCTTGCATTCGCCAACCTGAACACACTTGCGCTCAGCACCGAAGAATGACATGTTCAGTGAATAGTGAGGAACCACGATGGCATCGTGCTCGACTGTAGTTGCCAAGGGCAGGAACACGTCGCAACAAGACATAATGGTCGGATTCATAAACAGATCGGTGCAGAAGTTAAAGTCGAGTTTCTTGAGAGCGTTGTGCCAGCGTTGGGGCTCACCGGAGATGGCGGATCCAACAGGATTGGAAGACTGGATCATAGCCATGTGCATTTCATATGGCTTTCCGGTCTCCAAGGCTTTTAGGAACTCATCGGGAGCAACAGTCCACATAACGGCGCCAATGGCAGGATACTTATCTACGCCAATCTTTTTGGCGTATCTTTCTTCGGTCATCAAACCATACTTATATGCATACGTTATGGCTGTCTCCATCTGATTTGCATAAACTTCTTCTTCAAGGCGATCAGCGTAGTCTGCAGCGTCGCGTGCCTCATCGGCATCAGCAACACTGTCACTTCGGGCAGCATTACTGGCGTGTGGGTCACCGGCACCAAGAATGGTTCCACCCGGAGCGTCAAGATCCCCGGTAATAGCCATCAATGACAACAGACACTGACCTAGCTGAACGCCATTAGGGTTCTGGTCAACCGCAAGACCCCAACACAAGCTGCTAGGATGCGAAGAGCCATATAGACGAGCAGCTGCACGAATATCCTCGGCAGACACACCGCAAATCTCGGCTGCGCGCTCCGGTGTCATTTCGGCACATGCTTGTGCCATCTCATCAAAACCATAGGTCCACTTCTCGACAAAGTCTTTGTCGTAGAGACCCTCTTCCACCATCACGTTGATCCATGCCATTGCCATGGCTGTGTCCGTACCGGGTCTGAGTTGGAGAACATACTCACTACGTGTGCCAATCCAAGTCATGCGCGGGTCAACCATGATGACTTTCGTGCCAAATTGTTGCATCATTTCTACAACTGAATGGCCAAACATGCCGTCAGGATTGGAGCGTAGCGGCTCTTTACCCCAAAGGACAATAACCTCGGGAGCGGTAAAAGCCGGATCTTCGTAGCGGTCTTTACACTTCTGCGCGTAATCGATCTCAGGATAACCACCACCCATCATGAATGCAGTGATGGATGCACGAGGACCATAACAAGACCAACCCGGCTGAGCATAGACAGCATTTGGTGTGCCAAAGACGCAGTTAGCGAATGTGGAGTAATAGTCATTACCCTCACGACCTGTGCCGCCAAATACAGCGATAGACTCAGGACCATATTTTTCGGAAACTGCTTTAGCGTTTGTCACGATGAGATTTACTGCCTCATCCCAAGAACACCGCTCCCATTTATCCAAGCCGCGATCTTCTTTAGCACGCTTCATCGGGTAGATGATGCGATCAGGATGATACATATACTCAGGAAGCGCAAGGCAGCGGCTGCAAAGCGCACCTCTGGTAATGGGGTGCTCGGGGTCACCCTCAACTTTAGTGACCTTGTCATCCTTTACATGCACTAACAAACCACATCCCACAGGATGACAACCCGGGGGAGACCATGCGCATGTACGATAAGTAACCGAGCCGTCAGAATTGACGGTTTTAAACTCTGCCATACTTTCTCCTTCCAACTAATTACTCTTATGTGTCGCACGTGCTGCGACATCTGCATTTATTAAGAAGATTACGAGTTGAGATGGTGAATCGGCAAGAACATGCGATGATTGCATGATGGTGAAACGCGACACAAGAAACGCAGCTGTCACACCCTGGCAACACATACTGTTTATTTTCAATTCTTGTAAACACATTATATTTAGTGTGTTGATAACTGGACAATAAAGGGCTAGTGTCCAATCGCGAAACTATCTGGGTTGCAATAACTCGCTTATGTAACAGATTTATTGATGTTTTTTGGTTATGGGTCTATTAAGAGCTTCGAAAAGATCACGCGGAACTATGCTCACCAAAAACTCAGCCAACTCTTTTACATGCATTTCTCTGAACCACTTGGCAGTTGCTGCCAGCTCTCCGGCGATAAGAGCTTCAATTTGAAACTTTAGCTTTGGCGTTATTTGTAGATTATGCATTGATAAAGCCTTGTAAAGCGCATTGCGGCGAATCTCGTAAAAATACTGTGACGTATTGTCGAAAGACTTAGAATCTAGTGCGCAATAACATGCATGACGAAAGTCATCGTACACGCGAGTCGTCACCAAGTGACCTTCAAACCAATCAAAGTCTATGCCAATCTTGCTGACTCCCTTATTCATAGAAAAGCCTAGATACCACTTAATAATAGCTGCTTTATTCTCGAAATACGTATAGAACAAGCTTCGCGAAACACAGCTTCGCTCACAGATTTCCTTAACACTGATGTCATCATACTTTCTTTCACCCAATAGTTCATTGAGAGCTTTTATAACTAGTATTTTGTTTTTGAAAGAAGAGGAGTATTCCTCCGACTCGATTTTTATCCCATAGTCCATTTGACCACCCGCATAAAGTGTAAATTCCCTGAAAACCATCTGTGTTGCCTCTTGTATATTCTACTACTATAGCGATAAGAATAATGCAAGCTCCCCATATTTTAAGCACACCTCTTATACATATACATGACTTTAATGCCGTATATTTACATGAGTTTAGACAGTGCCTTGCTTAATTTTAATTTTGCACTATAATCTTTTGTACAATGTATGTGGATATTAATAAGGGAGAAGCTATGAGTATTTATGATTTTACAGTCAATGACAGTAAAGGTAGCGCCGTTTCTTTAAAAGACTACGAAGGCAAAGTTCTGCTTGTTGTTAACACCGCGACCAAGTGCGGTCTCACCCCTCAATACACTGCAATGCAGGAGCTGTATGATAAGTTCAAAGATAACGGATTTGAGATCCTCGACTTTCCCTGTAACCAGTTTATGGGTCAGGCACCAGGCGACGACTCCGAGATCAACGAGTTTTGCTCGCTAAACTACGGTACCACCTTCCCCCGCTTTGCAAAGATCGATGTGAACGGCAAGAAAGCCGACCCGCTTTTTGCGTGGCTAAAAGAACAAGCGCCGGAAGATAAGGGTAATGACGAAACCAAATCTTTTGAGAAGAAGGTGAAACTGCTTACCCTCGCCAACAAGAAGACCGACATCAAATGGAACTTTGGCAAGTTCCTTATCGATAAAAACGGCAACGTGGTAGCTCGCTACTCCCCTGCCTATTTACCGGAAGATCTGGAGAAAGATATCGCCGAGTTGCTTTAGTGGTAAAAGCGACAAGCTTAAAGATTCTTATCTGAATAGAGCAGTTCAAGAAAAAACCGCCCGCATTTTCTAAAGGCATACTTGTGGGCGGTTTTCACTCCATACCAACAATGGCGTAAGACTGTGAAAGCAGAACAATAATTTTCATAACTATTGATCAGCCAATCTATGCCAGCAACATGTCCTAATAAAGTATATCATTTGAGTTCATCTGTACTTTAATAAAGATGCCAGCTGCTTAGCAATATGTGCCAATCTTAAACTTTGCTCACGCTACTTTAACTATTTCGCGCATAAGACAAGCAAATCAGTCGTTATTAAGATGCAACGCTTGTCTTTTGTGCGAAATAGCGTTATTTTTGCTCAAAACTTAGAAGCTGAAGATGCCCTTCCAGAACCCCTTGAGTCAGTTCAGCTAATCCGATGAAGTAGCCTTTTGGGAACGCTGTCTCTATCTTGCCGTGAAGCGTTTCTACCCATGACAAAGGGTGCTCATTGATGAATGACTTAATATCAGAAATGCTCGGTAGCGGGCAATCTTTGGTTATTTGCGCACCTTCTATGTCCTCATAATATCGCCTACATATCTCTGAGAGGTATAAAAGCTCAATACCGATGTGGTCTTCGTACTGGTTGTTTGCGTTGCTTACTTTAAGACCGATGTCACGCAGATATTGCTTCATAGCAAAAGTCGCTTGTCCAAATGCAGAGGTCGCGCCGTCACTTTTATTCATGGTCTCCCATGGTGGTGCTGCCGGAGACGGAGGACCTATAAAAAGTTTTGTGTATTCCACTGAGCATTGTTGCACTGCCTCTTCGCGGCTCATATTGCTCACTGCATTTGCGTAAGCAACGAGCTTTGCTATACCAGACTTGACCTTCTCATCTTTGGCATCAGGTAAAAACGTCTCCCAGAAATCAGCAGATAAACCCATGTCAGTTGTAGCCTTCATCGGGCTTAAAAATGAGTTTGCAATAAACGCGTACATCTCACTTAAAGTTAACCAAGTAGTAGCCTGTATCTTCATCATGACCTCTTTCGTTTTCCAACCCACTTGCCGCCACCAGCTCTATAAGTGGCTCGAGCTTTTATTCTCGAGCCACTTAGAAACTATAGTTTAAGAGAAAAGCTATGCAAGAAAATCTATGCAGACGCACGCTCTTTGGCATCAATATCTTCAAGCTTGGCGTCAGTTTTCTTGGTAAGAAGTTTGCTTGTCATCAACATGAAGGCCAAAATACCCAAAGCCACAAAGCCAACAACTATGACTATTTCTACCCATGTTGGCATATAGCTGCTTACCAAGGCAAAAGCATCTACTCCGGAAGCATGCGCTGACGTAGACGAACCGGCAATAACTCCTGAGGCACCTTGAACATTAAACTCAACAAAGGAGGATAAAAGCAGCCACAAACGTTTGCACATCACTCCAACGATTACCAAAGCACTAGCAAACACCACAACTCCGACCTTGTTTCGCAGGGCGGCGAAACTTAAGAGAAGGAAGGGCAATACGAGACCAGCAATGATCTCAAACCAGAAGAACGGAGCTGTGGCACCGCTGAACATAATGGTCAGTATCTCTGCGCCACCGGCACCGGGATAAGCCATGGTTAAAAGCTCACAGCAAACAAGGAAGAAATCGATGGCAATGCAAGCCATCATCAATACCGCAAGCTTTGAGATTAACTTCTCTTCAGTTTTAAATACTCCTGTTTTATTTAGCCCAGCCAAAGCAAGCAGTAGCAGAGCTAAACCTGAATCCATAGCAGATACAACAAACAATGGCGCCATGATCGCAGAGTACCATCCTTCGCGAGCGATCTCCAAGCCAAATATCCACGCCGTTACGCTGTGCACCAAGATAGCTGCAGGTAGCGCAATGCGAGATAGTATCGCCAGGCGCTTCGCGCGTGCCTGCTCATCGCCATTTTTTGATGTCATGAAAACGATGTAGATAATGTTGATGACGAGATATATAAGAATTATGCATACGTCCCAAAACAAAGGCGAGGTGATGTTTGGATGAAGTAAGAGATTGAACACCCTATGGACACCACCCATATCCACTAGTACAAATAATCCTGCCAAAGTAATACAGATGGTGGATAGAATAATTGCCGGCATGGAAACTTTTTTGTAGTCGGCAATGTTAAATACCGATGCCGCAGAAGCAACGATCAAGCCACCGGCAGAAAGCCCCACAAATAACATAAAGCAAGCAATGTAGAGACCCCAAGAGGTGCCGTTATTCATACCGGTAACACCCAAACCACCCATCAGCTGGTAGATCCATGTGCCTATACCGGCAAGTGCTATCACTGCAAGTACCATAGCTGATACCTTAAAAGCTCCGGAAGTTTTTGTCATTTCGTACACCTCCTTATCCAAAATAATAGAGTTGTGGCTTTGTGCCCAGCTCTGCCAGTAGTTGAGTAGCGCCGTTTTCGCGTATCTTTTTGGATACGTCACTATTACCGTCATCCAAGTCGCCGTAAGTGCGAGCTTTAGATGGGCAACACAATACGCACATTGGTAATTCTCCATCTGTGGTGCGTTCTTTGCACAGCGTGCATTTTTCTGCCACACCTTTAGGGCGCACGGGAACACGTGAATCTCCGTAGTTAAAGTCCGGATTTCTCACCGGCTCGTTCCAGTTAAAGACTCTGGCGTTGTAGGGGCACGCTGCCATGCAGATTCTACAACCAATGCATTTGTTGTAATCAATAAGCACACGGCCCTCTTCGTCCTTGTAGGTGGCACCCACCGGACAGACCTTTAAGCATGCCGAATTTTCACAGTGCTGACAAGCAACAGGGCGATAGGTGCGGGATAGATTTGGAAACTCGCCTACCGCGCCGTCTACTATGTCACTGCCTTCGGTCAGCACACGATTCCACTGCATCCCCGATGGGACGTTATTTTGCATTTTGCATGCCATCGCGCAAGCATGGCAGCCGGTGCAACGATCCAGATTGATCGCTATTCCGAGTTTTGTCATATTAAATCACCTACGCTTTCACTAACTCGACGAGCGCATCATTGAAGGGGATCTGCGATCCAAATAAAAGCTTGTAATGGCGCTGACTTCTGTATGCATTTGTCACGTTTTGAAGCGTTCCCTCCTTGTAGAGATGAGTGTAGGGCAAGCCGGCCATAAACAGCATTCCCGGTTGGATGCTACCGTCGACGGCTACTCGACAAACAAAGTAACCGCGGTCGTTGAAGACTTTCACATCATCGCCCGTCTTAACCCCACGAGCTGCGGCATCGTTTGGATTGATCTGAACCAATGGACCATAATAGTCTTGGATCCATTTGGCGGAACTGAAATAGGCATGAATGCTGAACCGTGTCTTGCCTTGAACAAATGCCAGCGGGTATTTCTCTTTGAGCGGGTTTGCATCATATACTTCGTTGGCATCCTCATATTGCGGAAATGCCAACTTGTCCTCCAGTTTATTCTCGTAGTACAGCTCAATCTTTCCGGACGTGGTGGGGTATTTCCCATCCTTGAAGCCATATACGATCTCACTGGAATCAAGCAGACGTTTTACTCCGGCTTTGCGCATGACATCGTAGGTGAATCCCTCCATATTGCCCTTTGGCTCCGAAAGCATGAACTTGGCCAGCTCCTCGTGCGATTTAGGCAGATGTTGTTCGAGACCGAACTCTTTTGCTAACAGGTATTCGATTTCAAGATCCGTCTTGCTTTCAAAAAGCGGTTCTATGACCTGCTGGGTCAGATAAACATCCGGATAATTAACACCGGTGCGCACGCAGTTCACTTCTTCGCGACACTCATATTTGGAACAGACCGGTAAAACGATATCGGCATACGGAACTGTAGAAGAATAATATATTTCGGCTACTGCGAAGAAATCGAGTGTCTTCACCCAATCTATCGTCTTATTCAAGTCCGTAGTGGTGAGCGTAATCGAATCGCCGAACGTCAGCCCGACATGAATGTTGTTCTCCTTGAACGGCATATCAAATAGTTGCACTGTATTCTTACTGACGGCAAACTCAGCCGGCAGAGGCCAGCTCTTGACTCCTGCAGCGGCGGGATTCACGTTCCCGTAACCTGTATAACCGATACCAGTGCCGGGCTTTCCGGAATTTCCCGTAAGAGCCACCATAATAGAAGCAGCATGACCGACGATGTCGGCATTCGCATACTTATCTGGGCCACCAAACCCGTAATTTATTGTTGAAGGACCGTTGTTTGCATACTGATCAGCAACATCTACAATCACATCCGATGCGATCCCACATACCTCGCTTGCCCACTCTGGTGTGTAAGACGACATCTGTTTCTTGAGAAGGTCAAATTCTGTGATCGCTTTTCGGTCTTCAACGGTGTAGCTGCCTGTCAGAGCCGGAACAACGCCTTCCGCATTATGATCTTGTGCGGATTCTGTCACGGTATCCCATACCATTGGAATTTTTACCTGGGAAACTTTCCCAGCGCTATCCGTCCTTTCCTCCATCCTACCGAGCACCTCGCCTGTGGTCTCGTCGACGAGGAACGGAAAAGATGTCTTTGCCAGAATATGGCTTTCGTCGTACCATTTTTCGTCCAAAATGATTTTGACAATCGCCAGTAGCAACGAGGCATCTGTACCCGGCTTGATCGGTAGCCACTGATGACACTTCGATGCCGTAGTACTGAAGCGTGGATCGACTGCGATCATCTTAGTACCGCCCTCTTTGGCATTGAAAAACGCTTCCATATTAACGACTGAACTTTCAAGTATGTTGCTGCCGATATGGAGTATGGTTCCGGCATTTTCCCAGTCCCAAATAGAACTGCGGGTACGGGCATTCGATGTAAGTCCCGAAGGATCGGAGCCGTTTGCCTGACCACGGTCAATACCCGACAGACCTCCTGTATCGGCATGGAGCAACTTGGATATGAAGTCCACGTTTGTGGTGGTTCGGGCTTCCGGTGATTTCCTGAAATAGAAAGAGTTCTCACCATACTTACTCTGTGATTCCTTGATAGCGTCAGCTATCGTTTTGATGGCTTCCTCCCATGAAATGGGTTCGAATTTTCCTTCGCCGCGTTCACCTACACGCTTCAACGGTGTTTGTATACGATCAACATCATATACGTGTTGTACCTCGCTTAAGCCTCGCGCACACAAACGACCTCGCGTTCCATCTTCGAACTCAACTGGCTCAATTTTGACCAAGCGTCCATCACGCACGGTACATTTATGCCCACAGCCACCGAGACAGTGAAACCAATGACACATTATGCGTGTCTCCTCATTGACTTCCGCATTGGCTTTCGTTGGTGAAAGCCAATTGTCGACAGCAAGCATCCCTTCTCCGGAGAATCCCAATACTCCAGCTGCCAAACCTGTTGATTTCAGAAAGCTTCTGCGAGAAAGCGTTCCAGACTCGCTATCCTTTCGCATAGCTCCTCCTTTTCTTTAATTAGACAAACAGAAGACTTAAGTGTAGTTCGCGAAACTATCACACATACTTATGATAGAGTATCATACGCATGTGTGATGGTCTATAGCAAAATGTATCCTATCTCGAGGATAATATTCAATTATTTGAGTATTGGTGCTTCCCAGTATTTACTGGTACAGCAGAATGCCCGAAAATACTATTCCGTAGCGCAAGGCAAACGAGCCTATCAATGCGCAGGTAGCGATAATTGTATTTATAACAACTACGCACTTTTTTCCTCTCCAAGCAAACAAAGAAAGTGATAGTAAAAAAGTAGCGACTAGTCCTATGCCAACAACTGTCAGCCAAAACATTAGCGAGAGTTCGCCGGAAACCAGATAATAAACAGAAGCGCTTGCAGACTCAAACACGCTAAAGCTTGCTGCATTTAAGAAAGTGATGATAAGCATTGCCTCTAAACCCAATACAGCTAATGATATCGAGATATAACTTTTAGTGTTTACTGTTATCGACGGTTTGGTTTTAAGCGAAGCAATGGAGTTGATGCAAGCAAACAACACTATTCCAAGATTTGTTGCCCCGCCAAGAAACAATGTTGGCAGAAAGAATGTTCGCCAAAACGGTATTGCAATGCAATCATAAAGCAAGAATCCTGTGTATAATGCCAGCGCAATGCTTACTATAATACTTATCCATGCTAGAGCTGATGCAAAAACACCTCTATGACGTTTGTAAAAACCCCAGCGAGACGAAAGCAGATGTGAGCTTGATTTTGATACAACAAAAAGTAACAGGCACACAGTTATGAATGCCAATACCAGTAACCAAAAACCACGAGCTGCCCAGGAGTTTAGATTGATAAATTGCAAAATATTAAGCGCAACAAACGGTCGCCCCAAATCAAAAAGAAGACAGCAGCCACCTACAAAAATGCAGCACAAAGACAGCCACAAACTCACTTTTATACCAGCGAGAAATCGAGCACCTGAATGCAAATATGATGATGCTGCCGTGCCACACACACCAGCTCCGGCAGCGCCTAAACATAGGTAGAATACCGTAGATATGCCAAAAAATGTTTGCAACACAGGTTTTCCATTCTGCGTGCCCTACGCTCCGCTTGCGCCTTCAATGCACATGGTATCATGTATGTGTACGATAGTTTGACCAAAAATTCAACAGAGAAGTGTTATTGTGATCGAACCACTGCAAATTAATGAGAATTCCGGCATCCCTGTATGGGTGCAGATTCGCAACTGGTTATTCTTTTTGATTAAGTCCGGTCAATACAAGGCGGGAGATGTTTTGCCAACCGTACGCGAGTTGGCCACGCAATTAGGTGTGAACTACAATACCGTTCACAAGGTCTACCAAGATCTAGACACGGAGGGGCTAATATGTTCAAGCAAAGGCAAACGTTCATTTGTTGCCGACGTGGATAGTAAGTCCTTGCAACTGCCGGACTCCCCTGTTGACATGGTGATAGAAGAGCTTGTGCGAGTTGCTGAAGGCGAAAATGTAAGTCCAGAAGAAGTTTTAGCGAGAGTTAGGCAAAAGCTCAATTCATAAGTTTTCGTGTGTTAATCAAGGAGATCGAAATGGGAAACAAGACCACTTTGGAAGAATACGAAGCAAGCTTAGATACATCTAAGAGCACCAGTGATACGCCCGATTTCAAAGACACTGTCACCTCACGGATGGGAGCCAAACTTCTCCGTATATCTTTGGCTTTTATAGTTTTGCTGATATTTGCAGGTATTGCTTGGAGCTATGCTTCTATCTTAGCGCTTGTGCTGGGGTTGATATTTGCACTTTTGGCTTTCTTAAGCGCCCACGTGATCCTAGAGTGGGAGCGAGCAGTAGTGCTGCGCTTTGGAAAACTCAGTCGTGTTCGAGGACCGGGTCTGTTTTTTACAATCCCGCTGGTTGAATACGTAACCGCAATTGTAGACTTGCGCCTGCGCTCCACAGTCTTTAAGGCCGAGCGTGTTCTCACCTCCGATCTTGTTCCCGTAAACGTAGACGCCGTATTATTTTGGCTGGTATGGGATGCCAAAAAAGCTTGTGCGGAGATAAAGAATTTTGAGAAGTCGGTGTTTTGGATATCACAGACTACATTGCGCGACGTTATTGGCGGCATGAGCATCGCCCAGATGAGCACCAGACGCATTCAACTGGACAAAGAGGTCAAAGCAATTCTTGAAAATAAGATGCGTGACTGGGGAATCACGGCTGTATCGGTAGAGATTCGTGACATCGAGATTCCTCTAGAACTTCAAGACGCTATGTCTGTAGAAGCTCAGGCAGAACGCGAGTATAACGCCCGAGTGATCTTGGCCGAAGTAGAAAAAGAGATTTCCGAGATGTTTGTAGACGCAGCGCGCACCTACAAAGAAGAAGAAGGAGCCATGCAACTGCGTGCCATGAGCTTTGTATCCAACAGTGTAAAGGACAAGGGTGGCCTAGTGGTAGTTCCGAGTGCTTTATCCGATGCATTTGATGGGTTGAGCAAGATCACTAAGGGGTAATCAAATTTCCGAAAAAGTACGGACTAATCTACCACTACAAGTTTGTACTCACGGCTGCCTATGCCCATCTTCTCGGCATGTTCTAGGGCTGCGACCCAATCCGATTCCGGGTTGATGGCATGAAAGTGATCGCAACCCTCATCTACCGTTTCATGCATCTCTGCTAACGCACTTCCCTCAATGACCGGTTGCGCCACTATGGCATCAGATACCGCTGCGTCAATGGCAAGTGGATCTAAGGACGCAAACATACCTACATTGGGAACAACAGGAGCATCGTTTCCGGCAAAACAATCACAGTTGGGTGTGATATCGACAGCAATTGCCACATGCAAGCATTGCTTGCCACGAACAACCGCAGCAGTATATTCGGCGATCTTCATATTCATATATTCAAATTTTTTGTTTGATATCGAAACAATGGCTCCCCGCGGACAGTAGCCAAGGCAATAGCCGCAACCCACACAGTTGTTATTAATTGAGGCTTTGTTGTCAAGAACAACAATAGCGTCGTTGGCGCAACTCTTTAGACACTGCAGGCATCCCGTACACTTTGAGTCGATGACCTTTGGTATGCCATTTGAATGCATGATCATTTTTCCACCGCGTGATCCACAGCCCATACCCACGTTTTTAAGGGTGCCGGCAAAGGCCGTAGCAGCGCAACCCTTGGCGTGTGTAAGCGAGATAAGCACATCGGCGTCAACTATGGCTCTACCAATCCTGGCTTCCTGCACATAGGCTCCATCAGGTATAGAGATGATAACCTCATCGTTTCCACGCAAACCATCACCTATCACCACTTCACAACCACAAGAATCTTGCGTAAATCCATTTAGGCGCGCGCACTCCATGTGGTCAAGCAAGTTACTTCGCATGCCGGGATATAACGTACTGCAATCGGTAACGAAAGGTTTGCCACCATGCTCCTTGACCGCTTGAGCGATTGCACGTGTATAGGCAGGCTTTAAATGTGAGATATTGTTCAGTTCTCCAAAATGAGTTTTTATGGCAACATACTTACCAAAAAGATCCAATTCTTCCAGTCCGGCAGCTCTCACTAGTCTCTGCAGCTTCGCCGGAATAGAATCACTCTTCTGCACCCGCATTGTAGAAAAGAATACCTCTGGCATGTAGACCTCCCATAGCTGTAGCTTTATAGATTCGGTTGTTGGCTATATGGCTCCATAGAGCACGCAGATTCGCGCTCTATGGAGAATTTTCAAACGATATATCAAACTAAACTTTATTGCAACAAGCCTTTAATTGCGACTCAGAGTTTTTTCAAGTACACCTATTGCTTCAACATTTCAATAAGAGTCCCCAGCTCTTTCTCAAACTCCACACCATACTTTGGATCTGTGCCTGCATCGTGGGTGCGGCGTATGGCTGCTACTGTAAAGTCACAGGCGATTTGAATGGACTGTGCCAGCGTCTTATCGTTCATGATGCCTGAAAGCAAAGCGCTGGAATAGATGTCGCCGGTGCCGTGGTAGTAGCCTTCGATGCGCTCTGTAAAGTAGTAATCCGTGTTATCGGTCTCACTGTTATAGGCAGCAGCACCAATCTTTCCGGACTCAAAAGAAACTCCTGTAAGGATCACTTGTTTGCAGCCTAACGCCGCCAGTTCATGTAGCAGATTCTCAATATAGTCTTTATCGTAGTCCTCACCCGGATACGGCTTTTCCAGCATGAAGCAAGCCTCAGTGATGTTTGGCACTATGATGTCTGCTAGTGCACAAAGATCGCGCATGCCTAAGGCGAACTGCATATCAAATGCCGGGTAGAGTTTTCCTTGGTCGGCCATTGCCGGGTCTACCATCAGCAAAGTGTCCGGTTGCTTAAAGGCTTTAAATATCTCGGCTATCAACTGCTGTTGCTCTACGCTTCCCAGATAGCCGGTATAGATTGCATCCACCTTGAGATCCAAAGACTTCCAATGCTCGGTTATCGGCTTTACATCTTCGGTCAGATCGCGAAATGTATAACCTGTGAACCCTCCGGTATGAGTGGATAAGATTGCGGTGGGAATTATTGAGGTCTCAATACCGGCTGCGCTGATGATGGGCAGCGCTACCGTAAGAGAACATTTTCCCACGCAAGAAATGTCTTGGATGGTTACTACACGTTTTTGTGACATTGATTACCCTATCTACCAATCTTTTTTAAGATCATATTAGCACAATCTATCTGATTGGGGATATTTCCGTCTTTGTCTTGCACACGCCAGATATCCGGGGTTATCTCATCGGCGATATAGATATTGCGATCCTCGTCAAAACCAAACTCTAGTTTGAAGTCGATCAGCTTGAGATCCATATTTTCTAGTTCTTCGCGCAAAACCTCACCAATTTTTACCAACATATCCAAAACACGCTGGTAATCGCCTGCTTTGAGCATGCCTTTCATGATGCAAAGTCTCTCGGTGATCAGCGGGTCGCCCTGCTCGTCATCCTTAAGAGTTACCTCAAGATACGGAGGATCAAATGGGATGCCCTGCTCTAGCGAGAAGCGACGAGACATGCTGCCGGCGGTAAAGTAACGCAGCACAAACTCAAGTTTTGGAACCTCAACAGCTTTTACTTTCATGAGATTGTTTTCGATATCAGCGCCAAGATAATGAGTGGGAATATCGTGCTTTTTCATCAGCTCAAAAAAGTACTGTGACACGATTAGCCCGGTTTGTCCTTTGCCCTCTACGCTTCCTCCAACTGTGTTAAAGCCCGGGTCAAACATACCGTCTTCGCCTGTGGCGCTGTCTTTAAAGAACAGGTAATAATCTCCGGTCTCTTCTTCGAGCAACACTGTTTTTGTTTTGCCGTCGTAAATTGTCTTCACTTAGTATCCTCTGCTTTCTTTTGTGCTTATCTTATATATCGAGGTGGGCAATAAAAACTATCTATAACAAAATCATTTTAATAGAATGAAGCCGATGATTAAAGCCGCAGAACACAACGTAATAAGCCTGTATAAAAAGGCTTAAATTACTAACACAAGATTATCGTTTTATGTAAATTAACAATACCTAGCTAATTGTCAGTTAGAAAATGTGAGATACTTCTTAGACATTTTTTGTAGGAGACGAAGGAGTAATTTATGAGCCAATCAATTGACACAATCTGTGTGCAGGGCGGTTATCGCCCCGGCAATGGCGAGCCGCGTCAGGTGCCGATAATCCAAAGTACCACATTTAAATATGATAGCAGCGAGTTTATGGGTAAGCTCTTTGATCTGGAAGCGTCCGGTTATTTTTACACTCGCCTGCAAAATCCCACCAACGACAATGTGGCAGCCAAGATATGTGAGCTGGAAGGCGGCACGGCAGCCATGCTTACCTCTTCCGGTCAAGCCGCAAACTTCTTTGCTATCTTTAACATTGCCAGTGCCGGAGATCATATTGTTGCTTGCTCTGAATTATATGGCGGCACCTATAATCTGTTTTCCGTGACAATGAAACGCATGGGTATCGAGTTTAGCTTTCTACCATCCACCTGCTCAGATGAGGAGCTTGAAGCAGCATTTAAAACCAATACCAAAGCGGTCTTTGGTGAAACTATTGCAAACCCCGCTCTTACCGTTTTTGATATCGAGCGCTGGGCAAATGCGGCTCACGCACACGGCGTGCCGCTGATTGTGGACAACACCTTCCCCACCCCGGTAAACTGCCGCCCATTTGAGTGGGGTGCCGATATCGTTACCCACTCCACCACTAAGTACATGGACGGACACGGCGCAGGCGTTGGCGGATGCATAGTGGACTCCGGTAAGTTTGACTGGAATGCAAATGCCGAGAAGTTCCCCGGTCTCACACAACCTGATGATAGCTATCACGGACTCATTTACACCGAGCGCTTTGGTCTGGCCGGTGCCTTTATAACCAAGGCTACCGCGCAGCTAATGCGCGATCTGGGCTCTATCCAGTCGCCACAAAACGCCTTTCTATTAAACTTTGGGCTTGAAAGTTTGCACCTGCGTATGAAGCGCCATTGTGAGAACGGACAAGCAGTTGCAGAGTTCTTAAGCGCCCATCCAAAGATTGTTGCAGTAAAATTCAGCGGACTTGAAAGTGACCCATATCATGAACTGGCCAAAAAGTATCTGCCAAACGGTGGTTGCGGCGTTATAAGCTTTAGGGTTACCGGTGGACGCGAGGGCGCAGAAGAGTTTATGGGGCGCTTAAAACTGGGGCAGATCGCCACACATGTAGCTGACGCTCGCACCTGCGTTTTGCACCCGGCAAACGCCACACACCGTCAAATGAACGATGCCGAGCTTGAAGCTGCCGGTATTGAACCGGACATGATAAGACTTTCATGCGGTATCGAAGATGCTGAGGACTTGATCGCGGACATCAAGCAGGCTCTAGGTTAAAGCCGACAAGCAAGTTTCACCCAAAATATGGTCTTGAAAATGATTGCGGCGCTCGCAAAACACGAGCGCCGTATGTTTAGGGCAGTGGAATATGATCCAGTTTAACCAGCGGAATGCCGCGATATTGATCGCGATCCTCCCCTTCTGTCAATACTGTTGCAATAAGCGACACTTCAAAGCCTACCTTATTTGCCATGTCTAGGATGGCATCCATAGTGCCACCTGTTGACACTACGTCATCAACCACTACAGCTTTCTTGCCGGCGAGTGCATCGGCTTTGTCTCTCCCTAAGTAGAGATACTGGACGTTTTTTGTGGTGATGGACTGTACCTCTACCATCACCGGATCGGGCATGTACAGCTTGGGCGACTTTCTCAGCACTATGTAGTCTTCGTTATTTACCAATTTGGCCAGCTCGTTGGTAAGTGCAATCGCTTTTGACTCAGCCGTTATCAATACATCAAAATCGATACCGGTTTCTTTAATTCGATCACACAAGGACTTGGCGGCGGCGCTGTTTTGCACAGTCTTGCCCATCAAATCTAAAGCATAAATGCGCACGCCGTTATCTCCGGACACTAGAGGCAAATCTACAAAACACGCATCAGCATCAGCATCTTCACACAAACAAACGCGCCAAACGTCCGGCCACTTAACAGTGGTAGTCACATCTGCCTCCTACACCAGAGCCGTGATAACAAAGTTGGCTAGTAGCAGAAGCGTAACAACAGCCAATATCGGATGAATTTCGCGAGCTTTACCGGTTACGATCTTAACGATGCAGTAGAAAATAAAGCCAATGGCAATACCGGCGGTAATGCTGTAGAAAATAGCCATCATCGTAGCGGCAAAGAATGCCGGGATAGCGTCGGTCAGGTCTTTCCAGTCGATATCTTTAAGTGGAGACACCATGAGTACGCCTACGATAATCAATGCCGGAGCGGTCGCCCAGCCCGGAACTGCTAAGACCAGCGGAGCAAAAGCCATTGCCAATATGAAGCAAAGCGCTGTCACAACAGATGTGAGGCCTGTGCGTCCACCGGCAGCGATACCGGCAGAAGACTCAACATAGGTTGTGGTGTTTGATGTGCCAAGCAATGAGCCAATAGAGGTTGCCAAAGAGTCAGCAAGCAGTGCCTTATCCAGCCTGGTCTTAAAGCCTTTTGTCTCGGCAATGCTATCGATCTCTTTTTCGCTAAAGATGCCGGTAGAGCGACCGGTACCGATAAAGGTTCCGATGGTGTCGAATGTATCTGTAAGTGAGAATGCAAAGATGGTGACGATAACCAACACGATCTTGCTGGGATCGGCAAAGAGTCCGGGAATTGCCAAAACAGACTGACCAAACACGCCACCCAAATCATTAAACGAAGCACCTAAGCCGGCAAAGTATGTTGAGAAATCAAAGTTCACCAGACCGAGCAGCGCACCTACTAAAGTAGAGGCCACAATCGAAATGAGAATTCCGCCCGGAACTTTTAAAGCAACTAAGATTGCCATCAATGCAATTGAAGCTACTGCCATAATAAGCGATAGGTCATTTATCGGCACCATTGCAGGAACTGCACCGGAACCTGCGATAACTGTACCGCTGTCCAGCAGCGCATAAGTACCGGGGTCACTGGTAAACTGCAGCAGACCGGCATTCTTAACACCGATGTAGGCAATAAAGATACCGATACCGGCGCCAATAGCGCATTGGAGTACTTTTGGAATTGCCGCGATGATCTGCTTGCGGATGCTAGTCACGGTAACCAGGAAGTTTACAATACCGCAGATAAATACCATTGCCAAAGCCTGTTGCCACGTAAAGCCAAGACCAAAACAGACGGTAAAAGTAAAAAACGCGTTGAGTCCCATACCGGGAGCCTGCGCGTAAGGAACATTTGCCAGCACCATCATGCCTGTACCAACCGCAGCAGCTATACATGTTGCCAAGATAACTGCTCCTGCCGGCATGCCGGTCTGACTTAAGATCGATTGATTGACAATGATGATGTAGGCCATCGTAACAAAGGTTACAAGCCCTGCAATTACTTCCGTCCGTACATTCGTGCCATTCTCCTGCAGCTTAAAAAAACTACTCTTTTTAGCCAGCATCTCCAGTCCTCTCTAAATAAAACTATGGAATTTTCCAATACAAATAATTCCCCAAGAACCGTACTAAACTCCTCATTGCCTTCTTCATTTTTCTCTGATTAATTGTTCCACTAATGGCTTAACAACTGCCCCTGACCTCCTTTACGCGAATTGTAAAGAATCAACGTGTTAATAATATCTTTGCAGCGGCATGTGTCAAGTTCTTTCGCGCGAGTTATGAGATTTTTATTAGTTTTGCTTGGTTTTGAGCTCTGCGGTGTTGCAAGTTATGGATTCCCGCCTTCGCGGGAATGACAATAATGGTACAGGAACGATGACTGCGATTTATTCATACTCTAGCCTTAACTCTTCGAGCCAGGCTTTTCGACTCGTTGCTTCGTCTAGCATGAGCTGTCTTTGCTTATCCCAAAGCTTTTTGTATTTTCGGCGCAGATCTTCTTCCGCGTTTTCTATGTAGGCATCATCAATGGCGATGCTTTCGCCTAACCTGAATATAATCTCTTCTTCCAGATACGCTATACCATCGTCTATGAACCTGAGTATTGTTGAGTTATCCAGATAAGCCATACCCGCCAGTTGCAGCAGATACTCGTCAAAACTTGCGCGGCTATGCCTAAAGTCAAAAGGCTTATTCATCCAATCGTCAAGAGCACGCTGCCCTTGCTTGGTGAGGGAATAAAGCTTCTGCCCGGATTTATCAGACTGAGGGCTTGGCTCTAATGAAACCAAGCCCTTCTCTGTCATTTCTTTAAGACACAGATAGATTCTGTTTGTATTTATTGGCACAACGCTGGCGCTGGATTTTTCAGCGATCATTTTTAATTGATGACCGGAAACACTCGGATGCATTTTGATAAGGCCTAGTAAAGCAGCTTCGGTATTCATCTTCATCCCGGTCATCTCTTTTCTTTAGGTTTAAACTAAGGATCTCGGACAGCGCCATGCCCCAAGACAAGTTTAACCCTGCAAGCGTTCTTTTACCAGCTCGGCAGCTGTTTCACGAAGCTTAAATTTTTGCACCTTTTTACTCGTGGTCTCAGGGTATTCATCCACAAAGAACACGTATTTGGGAGCTTTGTAGCGCGCCATGCGCTTGTGAGCATAACTGCGCACGCCTTCTTCCGAAAGCTCAAAGCCTTCTTGCTGCTTGATAAATGCCACTACTATCTCGCCGTAGGTATCATCCGGACAACCTACTACCTGTGCGTCAAGCACGCCGGGCATATTGAGCAGGAAGTTCTCGATCTCCAGCGGATAAATATTTTCGCCACCACGAATGATCATGTCTTTGATGCGTCCGGTGATCTGGCAATACCCATGCTCATCCAAAACACCCAAGTCGCCACTGTGGAGAAAGCCATCCTCGTCGATGGCCTCTGCGGTCTGCTCGGGCATCTTGTAGTAGCCTTTCATGACGTTGTAACCTTTGCAGCACACCTCACCATGTTCGCCCGGACCGCAGATGTGTCCGTCGTTTGGATCTATCAAGCGCACTTCAACAGGGTCATGCTGACGACCGACCGTATTAATCTTGCGGTCATCGGTATCATCCCATGATGTTTGGAAGAACACCGGAGATGTCTCAGTGAGTCCGTAGCAGTTGGTAATCTCTGGCATATTCATGCGCTTCATTGCCGCTTCTGTTACAGACGGCGGCACCGCTGCTCCGGCAATGATGCCGGTGCGAAGCGATGTTAGGTCAAACTCCTCAAACATCGGATGGTTTAGCTCGGCAATGTACATTGTAGGCACGCCGTATACAGCCGTAGCGCGCTCTTTGTGAATTGCTTGGAGCACTTTAAGCGCATCAAACTCCTCAACAATGACCATGGTTGAGCGATGAGTCAAAACTGCCATCACACCAAGCACGCAGCCAAAACAGTGAAAGAACGGCACCGGTAAGCATACGCGATCCTCAAAGGTTAAGCGCTGACGCTCGCCGATGTAAAAGCCGTTGTTCATGATGTTTCGATGCGTGAGCATAACACCTTTTGGAAATCCGGTGGTGCCGCTGGTGTATTGCATATTTACAACATCGGTATTTTTTACGGACGCCTTAACCGCCTTAAGCTCATCGTCAGACAAATGCGATCCCAGCAATATCAACTCCGGTACCGAGTAAAATCCGCGGTGCTTTTCCGGTCCCATGTATACAAGGTTTTTGAGGAACGGATACTCCTCGGCCACCAAGTGTCCGCGCTCGCAAGTGCCGGTCTCAGGGATAAGCTCACGGATAATCTTGATGTAGTCAACGTCACGCCAAGCATCGATAATGCATAGGGTGGACATATCGCTTTGCTTTAAAACATAGTCAAGCTCGTGGCTTTTATAAGCCGGGTTCATGGTCACAAGCACGATGCCAATCTTGGCGGTCGCAAACATGAATGTTAGCCAGTCAGGCACATTGCGTGCCCAAACGCCAAGATGATCTCCGGTCTTCATGCCGATTGCCAAAAGTGCTTTTGCCAGATCATCGGTGCGCTTGTCAAAATCTTTGTACGTCCAGCGCAAGTCACGATCCGGATAGACTATGAAGTCGTGATCAGGATCAATGGCGACCTGGTTTTCGAAGTATTGGCCTATCGTAAGCTCAGAGTACAGTGGATAATCAGGTGATCCGGGAATTGGTGTAATCGTCGCATCCGCCAAAACGGCGCTGTCACTAGAATTACTTGTCATATCTTCTCCCCGATCTTAAGCCGGCGTATAGACACAGGCAACAAACTTGGCACTTTGACCATCATGCGCACGCACTTGATGCGGCACAATCGAATCGTAATAGATGCTGTCACCCGGCTGTAAAACGAATATCTCTTTGCCATAAGCGATTTCCAGTGGACCTTCCAAAGCGTAAAGCCACTCTTCACCCTCGTGTGTGGAGAGCTTGTGTTCGGTTTCGTCAGATGGATCCAGCGTGATATAGAAAGGCTCCATGTGACGTGCTGCTTTGCCCTCAGCGAGTGCGTTAAATACCAGCTCGCCGGCATCACTACGAGTCTCAAGTGCTTGTAAACGCGTAGTTTGTTTGTAGTCATCGCTGCGAACTACAACCGGACCCAAGTTCTCATCATCATCGAGAAGAGTGCCCAAACGCACACCAAGTGCACGTGTAATCTTAATAAGTGGAGAAAGCGAGGGGATGATATCTCCTGCCTCAATACTTTTGATAGTCTCCACATCACTGCCACAACGCTCAGCTAGTTGCTCCGGTGACAGCAGCAGCGCCTCCCTTAATTCCGTTATTTTCTTGCCAATATTGCTTACGCTCATAACTATCACCTTCTTTTCTTGGACGGGCACAGACATGCCATGCATATTTTGCCGCGTATGCGACATACAGCGAGATATTCTACAACAACTGCGAGTTTGCTTTTAGGTAATCCTATAAATAGTAAAAGTATTTTATGCATTCTTGGTTGCTATTTATTGCTCACGCAAACACCGTTGCAGCTTTTCTGATTATTTTCGATACCAAGCCAATTAGATTTTGCAGCAACAATCAGTTGTAGGCAACACCTGTTTTAATGGTTGTTATAAAAGAGCTTGGAAATCTCAAAGTTTTGCATATTAGGAACGTAGTTCGTACAAAGGGGTTTATGATGGGGTACTACATTTATTTATCTACCGAGCCTGGTCATCTACAGATCGTTTGTCCAAATCGCTCAAGCCTTAAAGGCAGTGCAGAGATGAATTCATTTCATTCCCACAGTGACATTTTAGCTACTGCTTGCACAGAATCGCCAATCACAATTACAGCTGATAGAAGTCTTAGAACCAGATACACAATAACCTTGCAGCCTTAGAACTTACTCTCCTCCTCTCCTCCTCCTTAGTTTAGTTTTTTACGCTGCAATTATTTCCATTCTAGGAAGTATCGACCTTAAAGCTGATCCTTTAGGGTCGATATTTCTGTTTGCGTTAAGTGTCGCCATGAACCCAGTTGCAAATCTCCAATCTCAAGTGTACCCAAGGCTTCGCGTGTAAGTGCAAGCACCGGATGCCCAATATGTGCAAACATCCGCTTGACCTGGCGTTTGCGCCCTTCAGTTATTGTGCACCAAACTTCAGTTTGCCACTGCGAAAATGTTGAGTCTTCCGCCAGTCGCAGTTTCTCTTTCGCACTGAGCTGCTTTTTTGTGGTTTTGCCTATCTGTATTTTTGCCGAACGTGTTGGTCCATCATATAAGACAACGCCGCTGCGGAGTTTATCGGCAGCCTTTTCGCTCAACTTTCCATCCACCAAAGCGCGGTAACGCTTGGGCACTTCATGGCGTGGGTGCAACAGTTTATGCGCCAGCTCCCCATCAGTCATAAAAAGTAGTAGCCCCGTTGTGTCATAGTCCAAACGTCCTACCGGAAACAGACCCGGATATTCATCTGTGGGCATCAACTCTTTTACCGTAGGTCGCCCCTGCGGGTCATCCATGGTAGTCAAGTAACCCGCAGGCTTATTAAGCATAAGGTAGGTATTGGTATCTGAGAGATTTATAGGCTTGCCGTCGATGCAAACGCTATCTTGTAGCGGGTCTACCTTGCTGCCAAGCTCTGTGACCACTTCCCCGTTGACCGTAACTCTACCGGCGGTCATCAAGTCTTCAGAGCCACGACGAGAAGCGGCTCCGGCGCGAGCCAAAAACTTTTGTAGACGCATAGGGTAGATATCAGTCAACGAATTCCACATCATCGTCGTCTGCAAAGTCACTTAGTGCGGCGGATTTTGCTGCACTACCTGTCGCCTGCGAACCACCATCGCTGCCGTAGCCCTCTTCTTCGCGCTCTTTTCTGATCCGCTCGGCTCGCTCTTCGTCGTCTTCATCAACGATCTCAATTGCCGCAGGTGCAGAACCACTGGCAGAAAGCCTGGCGCGAATAAACTCCCGGCTCTCCTCATCAGGCGCAAAATCTTCTAGCGGCGGCAAATCTTTTAGGCTCTTGAGTCCAAACTTCTCCAAAAATGTGCGTGTGGTGGCATAAAGAATGGCGTTTCCCGGACCGCTATCACGTCCGGCCTCACGCACCAAGCCTTTTTCTACCAAAGAAGACACAACCCCCTCAGAATTAACGCCGCGAATGCCGTTTACAGCAGCACGCGTTGTAGGTTGGTGATATGCAATGACTGCAAGCGCTTCTAAAGCCGCTTGCGAAAGCGAGCGTGTATCCCATGAGATCACATATTTCTCGATAATGTCGTGATACGCAGGGTGAGAGTAAAGTCGCCAGCCACCGGCTACTTCGCGCAGCTGAATGCCGCGCTCTTCCTCTTCAAAACGCGTTGCCAGCATGGAGAGTGCGGTGTCGATCTCCGTGGTGGTACGCTGTAATATTTTAGCCAAAGTGCCGGCGCTTACCGGCTCATCGGAGACAAACAACAATGCCTCAATGGCGGGCTCCAGCGGATACTCTTTTACCGTTTCATCTGTAATAATGCCTGGTATCTGCTCATCCATTTTCTTGATTCTCTCCGTCCTGCTCTAAGGCCTGGATATATTCTTCAGGAAATACATCGTCGTCTTCATCGGGACCGGGAGCCCAATCCTTAGGGTCGCGGTACTCAATGGCGATCTCTCCACCTTGCTCTGTTTGCTCAAGGTCGATCATGCCGCGGTGGTATAGCTCGAGTAAAGCCAAAAAGTTTACGACGATTACAGTGGCATCTTGCGTGCCATCTAAAATGCTTGAAAAAGTTAGCTTTCTACTGCTTTCAAGACGTTGCATGATGTTTTTGATGCGAGTCTCAACTGCTATCGGCTTGGAAGCGATGTGCTCTGCCTCAAGCAAAAACACCTCGCGCCTAGCGGCCAAGTCAGCACATATAACAGCTAAGCTGTGGAGGGTAACCCCCTCCAGATAGTCGGGCAATAAACCAACAAAATCGCTTTCAACGCCGGCCTGACGAGCAAACATCAAGCTCTCGGTCTCTAAGCGCGCATTTAAAGATGCGGCAATGTTTTTGAACTGCCGATAAGCCAATAATCTGGCGATAAGGATGTCACGCGCTTCTGCCGGCGACAAGTCTTCAAGCTCATCATCGATGCTTACAGTCTCGTCGGGAAGTAGCGAAGCGGCTTTGAGCGCCAGTAAAGTTGCGGCCACTACCAAAAAGTCGCTGGCCACATCCATGTCTAGCTCGCGCATCGCCTCCACAAACTCAAGATATTGGTCGGCCACTTCAGACACTGATATGGCTCCGATATCGATCTTTTGCTCACTGACGAGCGAAAGTAACAGATCAAACGGACCCTCAAATGACTCTATCTTTACTCGGTATGACAAACGTCTCTTCTTTCCCCTTAAAACTTACGGCTCGTGTCCTAGATAAAGTAATCTATCTTCATTGCAGCTTTTACCTCGCGCATGGTTTCTGCAGCAACCTCATTAGCTTTCTCGGTGCCATCTTTAAGCATCCGCATCACTTGCGCCGGATCCTTGGCAAACTCAATGCGTCGTTCACGTATCGGGCCAAATTGCTCGTTTAACACCTCAAACAAGTAGTCCTTGACCTTTACGTCACCAAGTCCGCCACGTTGGTAATGAGCTTTTAGCTCCTCGATGTGTGCCGTGTCTTTGCCAAAAACATCCAAGTAGGTAAATACTGTGTTGCCCTCTATCTTTCCGGGATCATCTACACGCAAATGCCCGGGGTCGGTATACATCTGGCGGATCTTAGAGCGCAAAGTCTTCTCGTCGTCGGCCAGATAAATGGCATTTCCTAAAGACTTGCTCATCTTGGTATTGTCGCCGGTAATTCCCGGCAAGCGCTGAGATTTCTCACTTGCGGGGATAAGCGCGTCCGGCTCCACCAAAACTTCGCCATAAATATTATTAAACGATCTCGCGAGTCTGCTCAATCATCGGCAGCTGATCTACGCCCACAGGTACAACGTTTGCCTTACAAAAGGTGATGTCGGCTGCTTGGCTTACCGGATAGCAAACAAACCCGGCCGGAACGCTGTTGCCAAAGCCTTTTTGCCCTATCTCAGTTTTAACCGTGGGGTTACGCTCCAAGCGAGCGATAGTCACTAAGTTTAGGTAGTAGATGGTAAGTTCGGATAAGACCGGCATGAGCGACTGGATGGTAATGGTGCTCTTTGTGGGGTCAAGTCCTGCTGCCAGATAGTCCAGTGCTACCTCATAAACGCTGGCACGTACTTTCTCGGGGTCATTAAAGTTATCGGTGAGAGCCTGAATGTCGGCGATAAGAATGTAGCAGTCGTAGTCGCAGGAGTTCTGCATTTCAACGCGGTTTTTTAGCGATCCCACGTAGTGACCAAGATGCAGTTGCCCGGAAGGTCTGTCACCCGTTAATAATACTTTTCTCATAGTGTCCTTTTGTGTGCAGTCAAGTTGTTAGTTTTCAAGAATTCTATCAGAGTCAGCCTGCCCAAGGTGTGAGCAAGTGCATCAAATTACCTGCCGTTGCTTGCAGATAAACACCTAGCGGACTGAATGGCAATATCATCGGCAAAACGAAGACGATGATGAAAAACACCGGTAAAGCGTATTGCTGAATCTTGTACCAAGTCGGCAGCGCCTTTTGCGGCAAAAACGGTACGATCAAACTTGAGCCATCCAGCGGTGGAATTGGCAGCAAGTTGAAGAACATCAGTATCAAATTGATGTAGATAAAGTAGACAAAAATAACGCCTATCCAAACTGTTGTATCGTTCATACCTATTGCCGGCATAACAAAAAATGCAATGATTGCTGCAATTATCGCCATAATCAGGTTGGAAGCCGGACCGGCAAGTCCGGTAAGCACCTCCCCTTGTTTGAGGTTTTTAAAGTATCTGGGATTGTATGGCACCGGCTTAGCATAACCAAACACCGGTCCACCCATAAGTGCTAAAAGAATTGGCAATAATACTGTACCAAACGGATCGATGTGCTTAAGCGGATTAAAAGAAAGCCTTCCGGCACGTTTAGCAGTGGGATCTCCAAGGCGATTAGCTATAAACCCATGAGCAAACTCATGTACAACTATTGCCGGAACAAAACAGAGTAATTGGATCAGACCAAGGATCAGTTGTTCGATTGTAAAACTAGGCACGGTTTCCTCTCATACATTTTCGTATCGATAATTACGTGTGAATGCCCAAACAAGCTGCACGTCAGACAGGCGCATCGCACTCAAGATAGCCTACCACAAAGTGCAGATTACGAGGGTGAGAAGTTGAGGTGTTGCAGTGAGCTAAGGGGATTATATATAGCGCTGAGCATAAGCCACTCATCAATATCGTGTTTAAAAGCATTTTTGGCTTAATGCATACAAGCAATTCACTGCTATAATAATTGCGCACGTCATCGCCGAGCCCTGGCGTGCCAAAGGAAAGCTGTTGCTCGGGCGCCTATGCGGCGTATATCTTACAAGGAGAATTATCATGAATACCAAACTACCGTCCAGCATGCCCGCGCGCGCCGGAATGATCGCCGCTGTTTATGGGGCTTTGACTATTCTGTGCCTGACACTTTTGCAGGGTTTGGCTTGGGGCCCAATTCAGCTGCGCTTGTCTGAGGCCGTATGCGTGCTGGCATTGTTTACACCTGCCGGTGTGCCCGGTCTTACCATTGGTTGCTTTTTGGCCAACCTAATGGGTATTGCGCTTAACGGCACCGGAGTGTTTGGTCTGCTTGACGTAGTGTTTGGTTCACTGGCTACACTTTTGGGCGCGCTTTGGATGCGTCGCTTTAGGAAGCGCGTTGGTCTGGCATTGCTTGGACCGGTGCTTGCTAATGCCTTAGTTGTTGCCGCTTATCTACCCGTGATACTTATGGGCTTTGGCTTTTACACCATTCCCTTTACTGATATCAGCCTGGATGGCGCTTATCCATTGATGTACCTGTTTGGCTTTATCACCATCGGCATCGGCGAAGCCATTGTGGTGTATGGGCTTGGTCTGCCTTTGTATAAAGCGCTCAAGAACACGCCATTCTTTAAGGCTGAGGAACAATAATTACCGGTACAACGGTAGTATGTAATATGGTTGAGGCTGGTAGCCGCAGCTGTCATAGAAGTCACCCATCAACTGGGCTATTTTCCTTGCCCATAGATGGTCGGTGGCGTATTGGTGCCAGCCGTATGCGCCTAAATCACTGCTGCGCTGATAATCCCATTTCATGGCATACAGGGTGGGCTGAGCATATGTGTAGCGATATACGTAGTTTTCGGCAATCCACCCGGCCGCGCCGGTTACTGCTTTTTTTGGAGTATCCCAACCGTTTTGGATTGCCAAACTCATCCCTCCGGAAAACGGACTTGAGTCGTAGGCGCCGATACCGTAGAAGTTATAGTAAATTCCCTCAGGATACAATCGCCCATTTATGGGCTCTTTGCCGTCATAGTGATTTCCCTCCGACAACCGAGACATTCCCCAACCGCTTTCCAGAACCGAGTGAGCCAACAGATAGCACTCGTTTAAACAATGTATGTACGCGGCGGTCACAAACTCTGCACCTAATCCACGAAGTTTTCCATCTCTGCCGTTGGGCGAGTTTTCAATTATGGCGTTTAGTTGGTCGGCACTTAAACCTGTGGGGCTGCGAAGGTCGGCAAACTGATAGATTCCGCCGGTATATGTGGTTTTATGCAGATCGTAATAGTAATTAGACATAGCAATTTGAGGGTCTATCACATCGCGCAACTGTTGGTCGGGTATGCCGCCAATATAGGAATTGCCTTGTTTTTGCCAAAGAACCATCTCGTCAATGGTCATACCTACGTTCTCATAACCCACTTGCCCGGCAGCCGACAAGAGAAATTTTTGTGCTGCCGTATTATTGCCTCGATAAACATCGATAGGCTGTCCGTTTACAAACGATGCGTACAAGACATCCATGCAAGACATACCGTCTCCCGCAGCACTATACATCGAAAAACTGCCGGCTCCGGCATATTCCACACGCCAAAGTTGTGCCCAATTATCATCTCCCCATGCGGTGAACGTGTGTAAATTGCCTTGACCGGTTGCGGGATTGATTGACGAGTTCTCCACGTCAAGAGCTTTGCCGGATGCAATGTTGGTAATGCGGTAGTGTCCATCGCTTAAACGCGCGAACTTAAAAGTCTGGGCATGCCGCAAAAAAAGAAAGCTGCACGCCGGCATAATTATCTCTGGAACCCCCCGCGATATCCACCACCATATTTGGCGAAGCGGCTAGTGGAATTGTATAGAGTCCTTCAGGAACCGTACTTGCGTAGTCAAATATCCACTGCTGCGCTAAAGTGGCATTTATGTCATGCACCTTAACATTGGTGCCCGGCTCCGCTCTGCCACCATCTACATCCAAAACTAAGCCCGTAGCTTTGTTTTGCAGATAAAATCGATGATTACCGGCGATAAGGGGTTTCCATAATTGGTTAGCCGCACCGCGCTTGCCCTGCAAGATGACGTTTGAATTGTTGCCCTCTTGGGCGATCACAAGTCCGGAGTTCAGACACTCGATTGTAAAGTATCCGTCACTTGCGTGCTCGATGAAGTACTTTTGCGCAAATGACCCATTGGCTGTATAAGTCCAGACATTAGTGCCTTCGTACCTTCCGTCTCCCACGGCATCCAGCACTGTACCAAGTGCCACTCGCATCTGAAATACACCGTTATTTATCAGATTCCTGGCTTCAAAAGTCCACTTTTGGGCATCTGTATTATTTTGCTGATATGTCTGCACATTGGCACCGTCTGCCACTTGGGCTCCGGCTACATCTAAAGCCAGTCCGCTGTGCGCGGTAGTCAAGCAAAACTGACCCGGTGTAAGTTCATTAATTGCCCACTGTTGAGCACCGGTGCCATTAAAATCGTAGATTTGTACATTGCTACCGTTATCTCTGCCGGCGCCCTCCACATCTAAAAACCTATCGGCCACCACGCTGTTTACGGTGTAGTAGCCACTTGTACTGTCATACACTATGTAGAAACGTTGAGCTAAAGTATTGTTGTGGCTCCATGTCTGAATGTTTGTGCCGTTTTCTGTCGATGCCCAAGTTAGGTCTATGGCTTTTTTGGCAGCTACTGATGTGATGGTGTAAACCCCATCAGCAATCGTGCGGTTTACCGACTCCACGGCAAATCTTTGCTCTTGCGTACCACTGTCTTGATACAACCCAACACTCGTGCCGTTTGCGCTTACAGTAGATGCAAGACCGAGACAAAATCTCTTGTCCAAAGCTGAACTGATTTTATATCCGCCACCCCCGTCAGGGTTTTCTTCAATTAGCCACTTTTGCGCAGCGCTGCCATTATCTTCGTGCTGCCACACCGCGGCTCCGTGATAAGCTTCTGCATATTGAACATCTAATACCAAATTGGAGTTCACGTTCCTGAACATGTAGTAGCCGTCCGGGGTTTTGGTCAAAACAAAACGCTGAGCCGCAGAATAATTACTCTCCCAAAGATGCAAAATTGCCCCAATATCAGACGATCCGTATTGAACATCAACTACCATATTGGGATTTGCCGTTGAAGATATCGTATATACACCGGACAAGTTATCAACTGCACTTGCAGTGATTTCGTCTTCTTCAGCAAATGCTTGTTGCATAGTTGCTGAAGAAATTAGGCTTAAGAGCAACATGAGCATTGAGACAACAAAGATAACGATCCTATTGCGCCAAAAAACCAGCTTTTGTGAGCATGAATATTTGGTATTCATTTATCTCCCCTTGTTTGATAAACATTTAGTAATTGTCGTGAATCACTAAGTATACACTAAAGGGGAGATAATAATGTTATTTTGTCTCGTCTAGCGCCATCTCAATCATTAATAGGTGGCATCCGGCGTTTGTGGTTATCGTTATGTCTTCTTTGGTGATCTCCAGAGCATCGCGTGTGCCAAGCTCGATGTTGCTAACGTCCGCGTCTCCTTCTATGCACACCATATATGCTTGTCTGTCTGAGCCAACTTTAAAATCGATGCTTTCATCAGCACTCAAAATAGTTGCATACATGTTAATGTCTTGGTGTATCTTTATTGGCGCTGAGCTGTCAGAGTTGTCATAACTCGTGGCTATCTCCAGCCACTTATCAAATCTGTCTTCCAGGGCAAACCTGTAATCGCCATAATTTGGCTCGTAACCGGAACCGTCAGGCAATATCCATATTTGCAAAAGGCGTAAATCGGCCTCGTTTTGCCAATTATGCTCACTGTGAACAACACCGGTGCCGGCCGACATGTACTGCACCTGCCCAAGCGTTAATGTAGAAGCGTTACCCATACTGTCTTCATGTGAGAGCTCGCCTTGTATTACGTATGTGAGAATCTCCATGTTTTCGTGTGGATGTGCTCCAAACCCTGTCTGAGCTTTAATCACATCGTCGTTGATAACGCGCAAAACACCAAAATGCATGTTATCGGGGTTAAAATACTCCGCAAAAGAAAAGTGAAAATGACTGTCTAGCCAGCCCAACTGGCTTCGCCCCATGAGTTTGTGGTCAATGTATCTAAGCATTACCCTCTCCCATCTTTAAAAATTACTCTTGTCTATCATAAAGGAAGCACCGATTAATTGCTTGCACGCCACCTTTTAAAGCAAAGTTGCTCGCTGAGTCTCGGGGCTGATAGTCATCAGGTGAGTTGGTGCGATATCAAACACCGTGCGACATCCCGTCTCGCCTTTGCCGGCCAACCTATAAGCAGCGCGTGCATAAGCAACCAAGACACTTGAGGTAAACTCCGGATTGGAATCAAGCGTCAACTTATACTCGATCAATTGATTGTTTTCTTCGTTCATACCGGTCTTACCACTTCTGAGCACGATGCCACCATGCGGAAGCCCGCTATGATCTGCGGCCATCTCCTCGGCAGAAATAAAGTTTACCGTGGTATCGTATTCGTCAAAATAGTGAGGCATGGTAACGATTTCTTGCTCGATACGCGCCTTATCAGCATCGTCTTCTACCACCAAGTAACAAAGTCTGGTGTGCTTCTCGCGAGTTGTCAGCTGTGGATTTTTGCCCTCGCGCACAGCTTGCAAAGCGCTCTCAACAGGAATGGTGTATTGGCGAGCGTCGATGACTCCGTCAATTCTGCGCAAAGCATCGGAGTGTCCTTGGCTTACGCCTTTACCCCAAAAAGTATAGTCCTCACCTGATGGCAAAATGGCTTGTGCCAGTGCACGGTTAAGAGAAAACATTCCCGGATCCCAACCAACAGATATGATGGCCAGATTGCCACCTTCACGCGCTGCTGCATCAACAGCAGCAAAGTGATCGGGTATTTTTGCGTAGCTGTCTATAGTCGTAAAATCACGCGCGATCGCAGGTGTCATCTGGGGAAGATCAGTGGCACTGCCGCCACATAAAATCACCACATCGACGCTATCTTTCATCGAGGCAAGCTCATCAAGCTTGTAAGCTTTTACGCCCTCGCTTCTCACATTTACGCTCTCAGGGTCGCGGCGCGTAAATACCCCTGCCAGTTCCATATCGGCATTTTGCGCTATTGCTGCCTCAACGCCTCTGCCCAAGTTGCCGTATCCGACAATTCCTATTCGTATCACGTTATTCATATACACCTCATTACCTCATAGTACTTATTCAGTATAAAGTGTACTGTATTGCGAATAAGGAATTGCTGCAAGCTCATACAACGCCACGCAATCGTTAACATCTGCGCCTTGAACGTGCTTTGGTTGCTGGGGAAGTGTAAATTTAACAAGTAATAGCGCGCTTGGCTTGCGAAGACCATGTTCTATTAAATGACTTGTAGCTCATATGTACGTTTTTCTTACCCGTCCAGGGGTCATTGTAGTAAAAGCCGTTTGAGTCATAACCTACAAGGCATATTGCATGTACGCCAAACCCGTGCATAGTCGTCCACACCACCACAGGTTTTCCAAGCAGAAGATGATCCTTTAGTGTTTCTGCGGAGGATCCTGTGAGTAAAGTCGCTGAGCCGGCGTACCGTTTTACCAACCCCATGAGTGCAGGCGGATATATTGTCCAGCCGCCATAAGTGAATGGGTTGCCAACGTATCCGGCGTTTGGATTGCCACTGTAGGGCATCTCACGTGCAAGCTTGACCTTGTTGGCTGGCACACCATAACCGTTAAGCATTATGGCGACCGCAGTAATTTCACAACCGGTTGGCAGTTGGGGGCGCTGAGAGATTGCCGCAACGTTAAGTAAAACAGAGCCGGGATCATATGTTGTGTAGTTCATGCGGAGCTTTACAGCCCTCTTTACGTTCATGGTAATCGTTAGATTGCTGCCGCTTTTAGCTTTGACACCGGAAGTAGACAGATACATGCCATTTGCAGCCTTGAGGTAAACCCACCCACCGCCTGCAACCACGCCTTCCCACTTTTGCCTATTACTGTTGATGTTATGCCAAAGCTTGACCTTAACGCCGTTCGCTTTATGGCTGTTAGATGCAGTCAGAAGCTTACCTGAGCGCACGCAACTGATAGTAAAGTAACCACTGATTTCCTGCTTGAGCTTCCACTTCTGCCCGGCAGAAGCTAGTTGCCTAAAGACTTGTGCTTCTGCTCCTGATTTGACCGATCCGCCAGCAATTTGTATTGCCAGATCAGAAGAGTTGGTGATAGTAAAAATCCCAGACTCCAACACCGATACTTCTTGTTTTTTGAACACTTGCGCTTTACTATTTGATTTTTTGGCCACACCGATGTTGTAGCTAATTCCATTCTTTAAGATCATCATATTTTTGGATGTTTTTAGGTTGGTAAGCGTAAACCCGCCACTTGTTTTTGTGGCAATCCATTTTTGGCTATTTAACAGCCCTTTACTAGATGCTGACCTCTGATAGACGTTTTTTTCGTCTGCCGTTAAGTATTTTCCTGAATTCAGGTTTTGTAAAGAAAAAGTACTTTTCCCTACGCGCTTAACTAGAAATTTTTGTGCCGATGTGGAATTGCTTTTCCAAGCCTGTACATTTGCTTTGTCCTTATGACTTGCGTCAGTGACATCGACACGGAATTTCTGCTTACTGTAAGGAATGAGACTTATAGTACTGCCATCAGTAAGTGGTTCAAGCCTTACCGCGCTAACCGAGCTCTCTATATCATCTTTTGTGCTTGCGGCAGCAGTGGCAAAAGTTGCCAACGCGCCAGAGGGAAACAAAGCTATCACCAACAAAGCTGAAATAGCCACACTTACAATTTTTCGATTCACAGTACTTACCCCATCCAGATTTAAAGCAAATTACTAGACGTAAGGATGCTTTCCGTATCCTGCCATGCCTATCATCGCATCAGCCCATATCGCCTTGCCGTTTATTTTTAGTGTATTCCATTGATGCGTGTATTTATTTTCGTTAACATGCTTCCACTTATAGCCCATTTTCGTGAGAACCAGCCCCAAAGCACGAGTCGAACCGGCGCATGTATAGACTCCATTTACAAACACGCCTTCCGGCTTGTTGTATGTGGATTGATAATTGTATGCATATTTACACAATGTTGTATATGCATAAACGAGTTTCGAGGCTTCGGTTATTCTATTTAGTGCGCCTTTTTTCTTTTTTGCTCTTTTGGCTATATCTTGAGCAATCTTGTTTGCAGAAGCTTTTTTCCATGTAGCAAATAGCTTAACGTTTTTCTTGAATGTACACTTGCCGGTAAGCTTTACAACCTTGCCATCCTTTGACCCCAGATGCCAACCGGTGAACAAGTAGCCCAGCCGTACGAGATGAGACCAATCTTCGGGGTATTTCTTGCCGTAGACGGCTTTCATCTTAAAGTTTTTCGCGCCTTTTATACGCGGCACGAGAGTTATCGTTATGGTTTTTTCCGCATCAGCTGATGCCAAAGCGCTAGCGGGTGATTGCTCCGGGTTGGATGGTACTGAAGCAAAAGCCGGCGCCTGTTTTACATCAGACGAGGCTAGAGCGCCAGTTGGTGCCAGTGTAAACACCAAAGCCGCAACAAGGACGAAACCTATTGCCCATCTAAAAGCACCCCTTGCAGATAGTTTCTGTTTGCTGGTGTCCATATTTCAATCTCCCTTCAGCATTGCTCAAATATACTAGAAAGCCAACTAAAGTCAATGTTTTATTGTAAATATAGACTAATATAATTATTAAGACATTTATAATACATTTATAATTTAAGCCACTTTGCATATAGGACTGTGGGTTTTGTTACTTTATTTTTAGAGAAATTCCACTTCCTGGGCTCAGCAAATCCAAACCAATCGTTAAAAGCAGCCCAGTAATCTGTATGCCAGCCTTCAAACTTGTAGCCTTTGCGAGTTAACTTTGCCGGGCTTTTTATCTTTGATCCTACCTTAACGATTTTTGATTTGATTTTTTTTGCGGTGCCTGTCTCAAAACTAACTAGGCAAGAAGTTTTTGGTTCTAGTTTAAGCTCATTTATGGTTGCGTTTTCAAGAAGACCACTTACCCAATAAATGACAGAACCAATAGCTAAAGGATCCTCATTAGCATTGAGCCGCACATTGCCCATAGATGTAGCTTTCTGCAATGTTTTTCCTTCAGGCGAAATCACCATAAACCAACTATCAACAAAACTATACTGGTTATCTGCTTTAAAACGTTCCCACAACACTACGATATTACCGTCCTCAGTTACTACCATTTGTGGGTTGGCAACATCATGGGCAGAATAGTTAGTCAGCCACTTTACGTTTGTATCAATAGTATTCCCTGACGAGTCTTTCCTAGACGAACCCTTGATAACATGATTAAGGCTATATTGTGGATCACCATACTCGTCTTGTCCTGAAGCAATACTGAATATCTGTATGAAGAGTTGTTTCTGGGACGGCGGAAATTTTTATTATCCCATGCCGGGGTGGCCAATTCACGGCTGGATCTGGATGAGCAGGATCTGATCTATGCGGAGGCTGACCGACAGCGGCATCCCGGTTTTTTGTGGGAGAAAGCCAGGTTTCGCGGCTTTCCTGTTTCATGCGGCGCACCCGGCGGGCCTGGGTGCCGGGGCTGACCAGTTCCTGTAAATCCCACATAAAGGCCCAATCAAGGGCCAGGCGCGCATACCATACATTTAAAAAGGGGGTATTGTTCTGACCATAGCGCAAGACATCGGCGGCGGTCAAGCCTTTTTCGTCGCTCAGCCCCACTGCCGCCGCCACTTTTATTCTGGTCTTGGCCAGGAGTTTGGCGGCGTCTGATATGCTTCCAATAGTCGGCCCGGCCAATGATTCAGCCAGACTTTGGCCGAAACGGTTATGTTGTCCCAGAAGAAAATCTCCATATAATCCGGCTCCGCCGCCCTGAAGGAAAGCTGCGTTGAATGCCGCAGCCCAATCGGGGTTTTCCGTCAGGACATAAGGTTTCTCACCTTTGGCCATTCTTTTGGCTTCCATGGCCACGCCGCCGAAGAGGGTCGTTTGGGCGATCAGAAGCCCGGCATTACCCAACATATTTTTTGTTCCAAATACTTTTCGGCTGTGCCAAATCGGTTGAAGCACCTGCTGGATAAAAAGAACCGGATAGCTTTTAAATTGAGTCATAAAACGAAGCGCTTCCCCCTGAAACGTGCCGCCGCGCGTTCCGCGCCTCAAAGCGTAACGGTTTCGCTCATC
>QMCD01000271.1_pt2 | contig 36973 bp, 30 predicted proteins | sample 1821841 | NCBI WGS metagenome assembly QMCD01 (sample SAMN01991225, study PRJNA193472) | Termite gut metagenome, whole genome shotgun sequencing project. | isolation source: worker | host: Macrotermes natalensis
ATTCTCTTTTTCTTCATATTCCATTCTCCTTTGTTTTTCCTCTTCATTATATGTAGACTGTTAACATATTTGTCTGCTTATTCCCTAATGATTCATATTTTAGCCTTGCACCCTTTCTTTTGATCTTCATGGCTGATCCCGAAACCATCGTCTACTACCCCGATCTTTATATTATTGATTTTATCAGGCATCAGTTCCCATGCTGCCGGGGCATTGATCGCATCAAGCCCCCACTGCCGGTATGGCAGTTCCCATTCATGATATATGGGATTACTGACATACCGACCCATAGAAGTATTTTCTTTATATTCATTTAAGCCATCTTCGGTATTGCCAACAGGTACTTCGCTCCACCAAGGGTCATCTGTCTGATGCAGAGTCACTCCGCCTATATAATAGAGATCTGTATATGCTATCTGGTCTTTATACTTATCATTTAACTGTTTGCACATAGCTTCCAGTTCTTCCTCGGTGCTTTCAGGCACTTGGATATAATAGCTATCCATACTTGGCATTTCATCGATAATTACCCCGCCGATATCTTTGATCATTTCCATTACTTCCTCATCAGGGATATCATCCTCTGTGACAAGAATAAGCCAGTCAGCGACATATCTTATATCACCTCCCCGTCTCGAAGGGCGCAGCTGGCTCTCGTCAAAGGAAGGACTGTCGGGAAATTCATAATACGGCTGGTTCTCTGCAGCGAATTCGGCGGTTCTTCCTTCCGTGTCCTCCACATAGAATACAATCTTATTCTTCATACCGGATGCCATCATTACCGACCCTTCGCTTAATTTTATGTTCGGGTCGCCGTAAGTATATAAGCGTCTTTCAATATCGCCGTTGATCAAATAATAAATCCTCCTGATTGCCGCCCCCCTGCCCGGCATTACCGTATAGCTTATGTCAAATTCCCCGTCCTCGACCTCCCCGTCCGGGATCTCCGTCCAGACGGTGATCGATGGCTCCTCCGGGCCGTCTTCGGCATAATAGATCGTTGCGTTTTCACCTGACTCAGAGGACCTGACAGATTCATACCAAGCCATTCGCAGATATAATGCAGCTCCTGTGGCTAAAATAGCAATGATAATTATTGCGGTTTTTATTCCTCTTTTCTTCATATGTGCCCTTCTCCTTTTCACTTTACTTATGATTACAATATGTAGCTCTTAAACTTTTTATTTTATTTGAAGAAGTTACTTTTTATCTATTTCCTCGTCAATGTTTTCGTATATTAGTTTACCATGGCGGCGATCCCGGCGACGTGCGGGGAGGCCATGGAGGTTCCGTCCATCATGACGTAATAGCTGTCGCCGTAATCCGGGGTAACCATTTTATCCCCTTTTTCATTGTAATAGGGAAAATAGGAGGCGGCGGAGGTGCTGAATATCCGCACGCCCGGAGCCACCACGTCGATATGGGGGCCGTAGTTGGATGTTTTCCGGCCGTCTGCAAGCTTTATTAAAAATCTCATCGGGGATGTAGCGGACAGGGCTGTCCGTTTCAGAAACGCCGGGCTGGCGGACGCTGTCACGGCAACCGGGACAGCCGGACTGTGGCCGTCCGAAAGCTGTCCCGGTAAAAAGGAGAAGATTATGAAATTATGGCTGCCAGCCGCATGGAAAAAGCTGCCGAGCCATACCAGTATTATCACTACCTGTATAATTACTCTGTTATAATGCTTTATCATGTCGTAAAACCAACCCCTCTTACGCATATGCTTTTCATAACTTATTATCTGGTAAATTAACAATATGTAAATACTCGCCAATATACCAAGTATTCATTCTCTTTTAAGACTGTATCACATATTAACGTGTATCACAATATAAATTTAATAATATCGGATTTCAATAGTACAAATAACATAAGTAATTAAAATAATGGTAATTAAAATATCTAAATAAATAATCAGCTATTGATATTAAGTTGACAGGCAGAATCTGACATTTTATAATAACTACATTGAGCTAAAGACGCTGAATATAATTTTGCGGACATGGGGTGTAATTATGAACATATCGCGACATTCTTTACTATTCGGACTATCATATGCCCTCGATATAGCGGGCAAAAACAACCTTTCCCACTCTAAAAGCACCGCCTATCTGTCTGTCATGATGGCCGGAAAACTGGGTTTTAACGAAGATGCAGTGCTGCCGCTATATTATGCCGCCCTGCTGCACGACATCGGCATCAGCAATGAATACATCATGTATGAGCACTGTACGATCGGAGCGCAGATGCTGGAAAAACTGCCGCTGCCAAGCGAGATACCGCTATATGTGCGCTATCACCATGAGCTCATCAACGGCGCCGGCCCGTTCGGCCTGAGCGGTGACGCCATTCCGGCAGCATCGCAGATCATCTGTCTTGCCAGCGCATTTGACGATCTGTTTGGCCGGATGGCGGGGGAATTTGACCATAGCCTGTTCCTTAAGGCGGAGAACTGGTTACAGAAGATGAAACCCTTACTAAGAGAAGACATCGGCAATGCCTTTGCCGATCTGATGAAGCAGGAAGCTTTCCTGCTGGATTATTTTAGTCAGGAGACGAAGTATCAGCTGTCCGCCAAGATCGGCTTCGGCGATGACGTGTATTACGGATATGAAGAAGTTCGGCAGTTTGCCCTGTGTTTTGCCGACATTATTGACCGCCGCAGCCCGTTTACCTACACACATTCACACGGAATCGCGATGCTGGCCAAAGAAGCCGCCGCGCTCTTAGGATATGACGAAGATATCCGGAACAAGATGTATATTGCCGGGCTGCTGCACGACATCGGCAAGCTACACGTCACCACCGACATCCTTCACAAAAACGGGCCGCTGACGCCGGAAGAACGCTTTGAAATCAACAAGCATACATACTATACCCGTAAGATCCTGGAACAGATACCGGGCTTGGAAGATGTCACCCGCTACGCTTCCAACCATCATGAAAAAATGGACGGAACCGGCTATCCTTACCGTATGGCCGGCGATAAACTGAGCGAACCGGAAAGGGTCATGGCGATCTGCGACGTCTATCAGGCCCTGACCGAAGAACGGCCCTACCGGGCGCCGCTGACACCAGAAAAAGTATGGAGCATCATCGGCAATATGACCCAGAACGGTCATCTGGACGGGACTTTGGCCGCGAAGCTTAAGGCTGCGGACTTCGGGCACCCAGCGCCCGCTTCACTCGCTCAATAACACTGTCCCAAGGGCGTGATTCTATGACCGGGACTTTGAGCTTACGGCCGTTTCCCGCCAGCCAGTTACCATATGCATGGCTTACTTCTGCCCTAAAGGGCTGAGACTCGCCCTCCCGCGCCAGATAGTTGCGCATAATCTGATCTTTTTCCGGTTCATGGACAAAGACTGCCTTGACTTTCGGGTGAGCGACCTTAACTGCCAGCAGCGGCAGTATAAAATCACCTTTTAGGATCATCGGGATATTTTCCGCAAGGTGGTCATTGATTACAGCCGTAAGCCCAGGGATCAACATCTCTCCGACATCTATTAACCGGCCTACAGCATCATCCACCCCCGCTTCCATCCAATTCGGGTTGGTGCGCCAATAGTGCAGTGCCGGATGACTTTCCGATGTCTTTTCACTGCTGTTTTACCCCTAATCTCTTTTTAATTTTTCTGTCATTACCGCCAAAAAAGTTGACAGTTAAAATCATACATTTTATAATGGGGAACATAGTAACCGTCCGCGATACTCATATATACTAGATAAAATACACCCGCAGCCATTGAAACAACTGTCAACACTATCATTGCAGGAGGTGCTACATGATTACATTATCAAAAGACATGGAAGTCGGCGTCCAGAAGATCGACGCCCAGCACAAAGAACTGGTAGACCGGCTGAATTCTGTCCTAGCCTTGGGAGCCAAGTCCATTACCAAGGAAGAAACACAAAGAACCTTGGATCTATTAGGTGATTACATAGTGAAGCACTTCCGGGATGAGGAAGCGCTGCAAAAACAGTCCGGCTACCCCAAGTATGAATGGCATAAAAGCCAGCATCAGCTTTATATCGATGAATTTGCCAAGCTAAAGAAAGAGTTTGCCAGCAACGGGGCTTCGGCAAAGTTCACACTTGACCTGAACAACTCAATTGTCAACTGGATTGTCAGGCATATCCGCTCCGTAGATGTCGAGTTTGGCAAGTATTATCGTTCGGTTCAGTGACAGTCTGCTCTTCGGATGCCCGCTAGGCAGCTGTTTACTATAATTAAGCATACTATATTAAGCATACTATATTAAGCATACTAATCAGAGTCAGGAGCCGGTCATGGCATTTAACTCCAATGGATTTATTTTCTTACTGCTGCCCGTTTGTCTGGCGGTCTATTACCTCCTTCTGAGAAAAGGCGGCGGCAACCGGATAAAATATTGGCTTATTATGATATCCCTGGTTTTTTACGCTGCTGCTTCCCCTTGGCTGCTGCTGTGGCTGGGCGCCAGCATCTTGGTCAACCGGCTGTTTCTGCTCCGGCTGAGCCGGCCGGGCAAGAAGCTGCTGGTGCCGGCGGTGCTTTTTAATCTGCTTTTGTTGTGCGGCGGCCGTTTTTTCAGCACGGTTCCGGTGCTGGGCATCAGTTTTTTTACCTTTCAGCAGATTTCTTTTCTGATTGACAGTTATCGGGGTGAAGTGGAGGAATACCATGGCCTTGATTACATCCTGTTTGTCCTTTACTTCCCTAAACTTTTGCAGGGGCCGCTTGCCCCGCACCGTGAGCTGATGCCGCAGTTTAAGCATCTAAGCCATATCCGGTTTGAGGCCGAACGCTTTTACCGCGGGCTGATTCTGTTTGTCCTCGGCTTGGCTAAAAAGGTCCTGCTGGCGGAGACGCTGGGGCAGGCTGTCGATTATGGTTATGCCAGCCTCGCTTCCTTAAACACTGCCGACGCCCTGATCGTAATGCTATCCTTTTCACTCCAGCTATACTTTGATTTCAGCGGTTACTGCGATATGGCGATGGGCGTAAGCCGGATGTTTGGGATCGCACTGCCGGTTAATTTTGATTCGCCCTATCAGGCGGCCGATATTATCGGCTTCTGGAAAAGGTGGCATATGACGCTTACCCGTTTTTTAACCCAATATGTCTACATCCCTTTGGGCGGAAACCGCCTAGGCAAAGGCAAAATGTACCGTAATCTCCTGCTTGTCTTTTTCATCAGCGGGCTATGGCATGGCACCGGGCTTACCTTCATTGTATGGGGCATGACGCACGGCTTCCTTTATGTAGTCACGAGAATGTGGCAGGACGCTAGGGACAGCCGTCAAAACGCCGCAAAGAACCGCCCCGCCGATGGAAACATCCGCCGTGCCGACGGAACGGGCAAGAAAAATGCTACAGCGGCAGAACCGCCCCGGCATAAGATCCTTTTGCTGCTTAAAACAGCCGGCCTCTTCATCTATGTGACCATTGCCTGGGTGTTCTTCCGGGCGCCTTCGCTGCCGGATGCTTTCCTTCTCCTTAAGACGGCATTCCGTTTTCAATGGCAGCGAGTCGGGCGGCAGCTGGCCGCATGCTTTAATATGGATGAGTTCTGGTACATGATCAAGGTGATCCGGCTTGACCGCTGGGAATATGGCCATTATGTGCTGACGTTTTTATTCTTAATAACTGCCTCGCTAATCGTATTTAAAGCTAAAAATGCTCTATGGATAGCCGACAGGTACCGCCCGGGCATTACCGGCGCGCTGATTCTGGCCGGCCTGTTCGGATGGTGCGTAATCTCGCTTTCCGGAGTAAGTACCTTCCTTTATCTTAATTTCTAGCAGAAAGGATATTTCAACATGCCTTCTTTTCGGAAAAGCCTAATTGCCTTTGCCATATTCACCGTCCTTTTACTGGGTAGCGTTATCATGCTTACCGTCATTGTCGATCCGTTCTTTCAATATCATAAGCCGCTTCCCGGCTTTCCCTACCTGATCGACAACCAGATCAGCCAGAATCCCGGCATGGCGGAAAACATGGAATATGACAGTGTCATCCTCGGCTCTTCCATGACGGTTAACTTTAATACTGACTGGTTCAAGGACCTGATGGGACTCAACACCATAAAACTAAGCTACAGTGCCGCCTACCCCAAGGATCAGGCCAATATTATGCAGATCGTGTTTGACAGCCCCAACCAGGTCAAAAAGGTATTTCTCGGCATCGACGTCATCACCTACATGGCCGGGGTGGCGGAAACCAAATATCCGATCCCGGAATATCTCTATAACGACAAGGTATATGACGACGCCGAATACCTGCTAAATAAAGACGTCCTGTTAAACTACATCCTCCGCCCGATAGCTGACCAGGAAAAGTCGGATCTGGCGACGATCTATGCCAGCTGGTGGACCGAGGAATACTATGACGAAGCATGGGTCCTTAAGCATTATGTCTCCCCCGGCCAGGTCCTTGCCGAAACCCCCAAGGATGCCTATACCGCCGCTGTCGAGGCCAACCTCGCCCAAAATATCTGTCCTTTCATCGAGGCAAATCCCGAAACTGATTTTGTTATCTTCTTCCCTCCCTACAGCATCCTCTTCTGGAATGATGTCCGCCAGGAAAATCATCTGGAAGCCACGCTGGAAGAATTCCGCTATCTCTGTGAGCGGCTCGGGGCCTATGAAAATGTCAGCCTTTATTTCTTCCTTGACCAGGAATGGATCGTCACCGATCTGAACAACTACGCCGATTATAGCCATTACCATCCTGATTTCAACCGCTACATGGCCGAATGTTTTGCCAACGGAACCTGCCTGGTCGAGGATATCGGAGTCAATCTGGATAACATGCGGAACATTGTCGCGCAGTTTGATTTTAATGCTCTGCTTTCCAATTCCCAATAGTGTCGATAAGGCTTGCTAAGCATGGCACCGTATCGGCTAGGACAGACATGTCGATCTGATCCATGTTGTCGTCAGCAGAATGGATGACACTGCCCATCAGTCCAAAGATGTTTGCCGCGGTGACGGCAACCGTGGGGATGCCGCCGGCGGCAAACAGCATATGGTCGCCCATCGGCCATGGCTCGATCCGCGTGATGCCGCCCTGCTGCCCCACGCCCTGCATGATCCTGTCCTCCATTTCCGGCGCACATGAATAGAACGAAACGGAGGTATCGCTGTTTTTCAGGCCGATGCCGTCCACGTTCACGGCCAAGATATAATCTGGCGACAGACTGGCCATAAAAGTCATTTCCCCGGGCGTGGAATAATAGTCCTCGCCGTTAAACAGAACGATTTCGATCTGGAAGGGGTATTCCTTGCCGGAAAGGGTTTCCGCCAATGCCAGCAGTATGGACACGCCGGAAGCGTTGTCCAGGGCGCCGGGTGTCGCCGGTTTCGTATCAATATGAGCGGAAAAGCATATCTTCTCTTTTTTATCGCCATAAGCGGCAATTACGTTATGTGCCTTGCTGTCAATACGCTCCGTATTTATGGTCAGCTTTGCCTGTTCGCCGGCACTGTTCGTGAAAACGTCCAGTAACTCCTCGCTTACCACGGCGCAGGGAATATGAAAATCCCCGTCCTGAATAACGTGCTCCTTGGTCGGTGTGACCGTAATAACCGCCGCCGGATTCTTTTCTTCCAGCAAGGCGATGATTCGCTTGTGTTCCTCTGGATTATAAAAAGTAAAGTTCTTAGGCATTAGTGGTTCCTTGCAAAGATCGCCGTGCAGGACCGCTATCTTGCCATCTAAAGCCGCGCTTTGAAGCATCTCCCCCGTATCTACACAGAGAAACTCCGCTTCCACATCGCATGGAAGGGAATACTCTGCCGCTTCCGCTGGCACGCTCCGGCTGCCGACCATAAGCATGGCACCGGCGTTCTGCCAATCCATGCAGTCAAACTCTTGCCGATGAACCGCCAGCCCGCTTTGCCGCAACACCTCTGCAACATAGTCAACGGCTGCCTTGTTGGCGGCTGATCCAGTCGGCCTTGCCCCGACGCTGCCGCATAACATCTCCATATGCTTCTGTAGTGAATCCATGATCCCTTTCATACCTACCTCCATAATATCGTGATTTCCCTGAGCCGGCCAAATTAGAACACCGGCCAGCGCTTAATATGATGCTAAAAAGTATGATAGGGTAAAAGAAAATAAAAATCTTGACTTCGCTTGCTATTAATAAAAATTAAGCGACTTTCGTTGTTAATTTTAACTCCCGGTTATTTTAACTGCCGGTTATTTTTTAACTGTCGCACCGGGCGCGCCTCGATATATCCGCGATAGCCCTGCGGCTCCATCTGAAAGCGCGGCGCGTCCTCGTCCGCCCATTCAAAGCCGTACAGTTCCGGCGTGTAGGTTGACATCACTTCCCACAGATCTGCAATCGCCTCGTCAAAATACTCGTCCGCAAAGGGCGGCCCTTGGAATACCATCATCTGACAAGGCGGCAATGTGATAAGCTCAAACCCGTCCGGCACCACACCGGCATATTCAGCAGGCACTTCCACGCCCTGCGCATAGATTGCCGTCCCGGATGTCCGAAAAGCAGCCGGCAGCCATATCCCGATGGGTTCATACAATGCTTCCTTAACACTGCACAATAGCCCCCACACATCACAGCCGATTTCCTCAACATACTCGATATAGTCTTCAGCATATGTGCCCCGCTTCAGAATCAGCTTTCTTTCCGGGCGTTCTATTACCTGCACAAATACAGTCTGGCCCCCTGGTTTTTTCTCCACTGCTCGCTCTCCTTTCAAAAAATACCGATACCTGTCGCGGACGGGATCCGGCATAAACAGATAAATAGGCACCGGATCCTTGCTATATTTATGCGGCGTCACGCCGAATTCCCTAGAAAATGCCCTCGTAAAACCCTCATGGGAATCAAATACAAAATCAAACGCAACGTCGACAACCTTGACCTTGACATCGCGCAGCTGCAAAGCTGCTCTGGTAAGCCTAAGAGTACGAATATATTCAAAAGGAGTTTTGCCAATGAACTCCTTAAATAGCCTAGCACAGTGAAAAGGGGAATAACCGGCGGTTCTCGCTAGGTCACGCAACGTGATAGGTCTTTGAATATTCTGCTCAATATAGTCCTGCATCCGCTGAACAGCTTCAACATTACCTGATTTTTCCACCGTCTTTCCTCCTAATTTAAAGTAAATCTTCCATAAACCCAACCGATAAGGATTATAACATCGGCAATATAACACGTCAATCGAATATTTAAGATAAGTTCGTATCATAATATGCAATTTTTGGATTTAAAATGTCTATTTTTGGACATAGCGTTGTATTTAAATTAGCCATTTGTTATAATATCTAAAATTATACTAACTACTAGTGAGGGAAAATATGAAAAAAATATCATTATTAATGTGTAAAACAGTAGCAGAATTGGCTTTAACAGTTACTAAAATTAATGTAAATTCCATTTGTTACGGTAAATCTTATCAACCAAAACTACCATTAAATGCCAATAAACTAAAAAAATAGCCAAGTTACGTCATAGCAAATATTAAAACAAATCTACAAGCCAATTGATTGTAACGCAATCAGTTTATTTTGTATTGATAAGCATCAATAATGTACACTTACAAGCACTAGGTTTATTTTTACACCATAAGGATAAGGCAATGAATATTGCGATATGCGATGATAATTCAGGATTATGTGCCCAGCTGGAATCTTATATTATTAATTATTCTAAACAGCGTCTAATGGATATTAATATAGAGGTTTATTTATCTGGCGAAGAATTATATGAATACATAACCAAGAATCAACTGGAGAATATCTATTCGATTATTTTCTTAGATATTGTAATGCTTAAAATGAGCGGCATTGAAGTCAGTAATTTTATCAGAAATGAGCTTCACAACGAAATCGTGCAGATTATCTATGTATCTTCTCATGACAAATATGCCATGCAGTTATTCAGATATCATCCTTTTGATTTTATTATAAAGCCGTTAACACAAGAAACAGTCTTCCGAGTTCTTGATAAATGCACCAATTATATCATAAATAATCCTCATGCCTTCCATTTTCAGTTTAACAAACTGGATCACATGATATCGCTCAGCAACATTATATATTTTGAAACAGCTTATGACAAAAAAATAAAACTAGTGCATACTGATGGTGAGTATCTATTCTATGACACAATTGAAAAGATATTGTCGGCACTCCACAATGATTTTTTTTATAAGATCCATAGGGGCTGCGTAATTAATTGTAACCATATCCAGCGTATCGACGGTAACGTAGCTGTCATGTGCGACGATTACCAGATCCCTATCCCGATGAGAAAACAAAAAGCCTTAATTAATTATATCAAAAAGATCGGAGGGGCTCGACATGAGTAGTACGCTAAGTTTTATTGTATTTATAGTTGCTGAGGTTTTCAGTATATACACATTATACCGGACCACAAGAATCCTGTTAGGTAAAAAAACCATTTACGGAAGGAAAATCGAGCTCCTCAGTTATGCCATTTGGTTCATCATCAATTTATTACTATATTTTTTCTTAAGGATTACCATTGTTTTATTGATAACCAATATGATCATACACTTCATACTTGCCTATAATTATAGTGCTACGCTGATGAAGAGGATATTTACCGTTTTTTTTATTACCATGCTTTTCTATTGTGTGGATATGTCCGTTTCTATCTTGGTTTCGTTCCAATACCTGTCACCATTTGTCCAAAGCCCCTATTTCCCCATTATCGGCACCCTGATCATCCGGATCCTGAATTATCTGTCAATGCTGTTGATGGAAAGACTGTCGCATAACATAAATAGATTCCGAAATACCAAAAAATACTGGCTGCTGCTGATACCGATGCCTGTTTCGACTATTTATTTATTTACCATGGCTTCCAACGACCTGATACCGTCCGCCCAGAGATTATTGGTTACTTTACTCATATTTGCCGTTAACCTGATTATGATCTATTTATTTGATATCCTTGCCATCCAGGCGGATGAAAAGGCTGATAAAATATTGATGAATCAGGAGTTTATCGGATTTCAGAAGCAACTGGAAGTTATTCAGTTCAATCTTGGCTACTGGAACCAGATGCAGAATGTTTTTGTCGAAAAACTTGCCCTGCTCAAAGAATGTCTGGGCGATGAAACCGACATACATATAAAGGATTTTATCGAACAGAACTTTGAAGACTTTTTTAACAAAAACAACGTGAATAGCGGCGTAGTCAGCTTTGACAGCATTATTAACTATCATATCCGGGAAGCGGAATCCTGTCAGATACGGATGCAGCACTCTGTCGCCATACCGCATGAACTGGTCTTTGACAGTGTCGAGATTACTGTCATTTTAAGCTGTCTGTATTCCTATGCCAAAGAACAGGTTCTCTGTATTGATGAAAAGATGCGGACAGTCAACGTTGAAATAAAGTTCAAATACAGTATGTACCGTCTTATCTTTGTCATCGCCGTACCTATGCATGTTTCCAGAAGCACTGACAGCTTTAGCCCTCCGGACATTTTTACGGATATAGTAAACCGATATAACGGGACATTACACATCACTGATAAGCCGCTTGACAGTGAGTACCTAGAAAGAGGAATCGCCTTGACCCTGTTTCTTAAGAAGGAAAATTTCCCTTCCATTCATGACGATTGAGCCTTATTATTATATGACAGGGCTAAAAGGGGATAATGATGAGCAGCTTAGGCAGCAAAGAAAATCCGTTTACTAACGAAATCGACATATGGCAGTTTGCCGGAACAAAGGAAGCGGGGATAAACCGGCTTAAATATATCTATGTAAGCCGACAGCTCCATATCAGCGCGCACCTCAACGTGGAACTGACCGGCAAAAAGATAATTGCCATATTCATATAGCAGCATCCCCTGTCTACCGGCAGGAGGGGATGCCGCTATATATAAGGGCTATGTAGCAATCCTAAAAATACCGTTCCAGCAGGCCTTGGAAAGCTTTCCCGTGACGCGCTTCGTCTTTACACATTTCATGGACGGTATCATGGATGGCATCCAGACCCTGCTGCTTTGCTTTCACGGCAATGTCTTTCTTCCCTTGGGTTGCGCCATGCTCAGCCATGACCCGCTTTTCCAGGTTCTTTTTGGTTGATACATCGACTACTTCACCCAGCAGCTCGGCAAACTTAGCGGCATGTTCCGCTTCTTCGAAAGCAATCCTTTTGTATGCCTCGGCAATCTCCGGATATCCTTCCCGGTCAGCCTGGCGGCTCATGGCAAGATACATGCCCACTTCCGTACACTCGCCCATAAAATTCTGTCTTAAGCCTTCTACGATTTCTGGATCTACGTCTTGGGCGACTCCGATCACATGCTCATCGGCAAAAACAAGGCCGGTTCCCGCCTGCTCGTTAAACTTCGCTGCCGGAGCCTTACACTGAGGGCAGAACTCCGGGGGAGCAGACCCTTCATGGACATAACCGCAGACGGTACAGATAAATTTCTTCATGTATTCATTCCTCCTTTATGATAATGATTACTAATTAATAATCAATATTGTAGAATAGCTGGATTAATTTGTCAACCCGTCCCCCAACAGCTTACAAGTTAATTTAGGTTATCCGCCAGCTTCTTTAGTCCTCCGATCACCCGGTCGCACCACTCGTCAAACTCAGCATCCTCAACCTGCCGTTTCGGATGTGACATTACATAGGCGATCGTGTCCCGCACGCCTTGATCAAACCGCACCTTCGCCGTAAACCCTGGAACGAGCCGTTTTAATTTACTGTTGTCGAACACCGCCGAGTTGGCCTTGTCCCCGATCAGGCTGCCGGTAAAATCATAGCTGCCGCACTGGGCCAAGTATGCCGAGGCAACATAAAAGGGCTTTAGTTCTACCCCCAGTGCCGCGGCAATCGCCTGATAAATCTGGTTCCACGTCAGGGTCTCATCGGAAGTGATCTGCACCGCTTCCCCTAGGGCATGGATGTTGCCCAGCAGGCCGATAAAGGCGGCGGCAAAGTCGCTGTTATGCGTCATCGTCCACAGCGAGGTCCCGTCGCCGTGGATGATCACCGGCTTGCCTTCCAGCAAACGCTTCACCACCTGGTAACTGCCCTTCGCACCATGGACGCCCAGCGGTACCGAACGCTCATCATATGTATGGCTGGGACGCACGATGGTGACCGGGAACCCGTTCTCGCGGTACATACTCATCACATATTCCTCGCCGGCGATCTTGTTGCGGGAATATTCCCAATACGGATTACTCAGCGGCGTCCCCTCCGTAATCCGGTAATCCGCCAGCGGCTTCTGGTAGGCCGATGCCGAGCTGATGTAGATAAACTGCTTGGTTTTCCCGGCAAACAGGCGGTAATCCCGCTCCAGCTGGGCCGGCACATAAGCAATGAAATCGGCCACCGCGTCAAATTCCATGTCTTTGATATGCTCGGCAACCGTCGCCTCGTCGCTGATATCGGCCTTGATTTCCACCAGATTGTCATAGCCGGCAAATATCTTGTTCTTGGTACCCCGGTTCAGTAAATACAGGCTGTGCCCCTGCTCCAGCAGCTGCCGGGAAATCGCCGCGCTGATCGTGCCGGTTCCTCCGATAAGTAATACTTTCATATGCTATCTTCCTCCTCATGATGGGTTTTAGGAATAAATACCCGGCTTCCTTCCGCCGTCTGATTTTCCTCGGTCCTGACCGCCGCTTTCCGGCAGAATTCCTGCTGTGAATTGAAGGTCAGCTTCCCCCTTTTATCAACCTTCTCATAGCTTCCTTCGGGGGTCAGACAGTGTGCCTTAACCGTATCCCGAAGCAGCGTATTGAGAATATCCATGATCTGCTCCCTGAGCCTTGGCTGTTCCACCGGGAACATGATTTCCACCCGCCGCTCCAAGTTCCTTGGCATCCAGTCGGCACTAGAGCAGTAATACTCCGGACTGCCGTCGTTTTCAAAATAAAAAATGCGGCTGTGTTCCAAGAAGTTGCCAACGATGGAACGGACCGTTATCCGGCCGCCGATCTCCGGCAGCCCGGTCTTGAGACAGCAGATGCCCCTGATGATCAGGTCGATCTGCGCTCCCGCCGCCGCGGCTCTATACAATGCTTCGATAATATCCTTGTCACACAGCGAATTCACCTTGACAATGATATGGGACGGCCGCCCTGCCCGCGCATTTCGCCGCTCGCGGTCAATCAGATAGATAAACCGGTCCTTCAGCCACAGGGGCGCGAGGACCAGCTTGTTCCAGCTAAGCGGCTCGGAATAGCCGGAAAGCATGTTAAAGACCGCCGTGGCATCCTCGCCCATGGCCGCTTGGCAGGTCAGCAGGCCGAGGTCGGTATAGAGCTTGGCGGTAGCGTCATTATAATTACCGGTCCCCAGATGCACATAACGGCGGATGCCGTCTTCTTCCCTTCTCACCACTAGGGTAATCTTGCAGTGGGTCTTCAGCCCGACCAGGCCGTAAATAACATGGCAGCCGGCTTTTTCCAGCATCCTCGCCCAGACAATATTGTTTTCCTCATCGAAGCGGGCCTTCAGTTCCACCAGGACCGTGACCTGTTTGCCGTTTTCCGCCGCCTGCGCCAGAGCGTTGATGATCGGTGAATTGCCGCTTACCCGGTAAAGCGTCTGCTTGATCGCCAGCACATCCGGGTCGGCGGCAGCCTGCCGGATAAATTCGATCACCGGGGTGAACTCCTGAAAGGGATGGTGCAGCAGGATGTCACCTTCTTTGATTTCCTCGAAGATATCGGCCTCGGCCATGCCGGCGACCGGCACCGGCCTGCCATATCTGTTTTCCTTCAGATGTTCAAAGCCGTTCAGCCCGTACATCTTCATCAGGAACGTCAGATCAAGTGGCCCGTTCACCTGATAGATGTCCTCCGGCTTAATCGCCAGCGACTCGACCAGGATGCTCAGCAGCCTATCATCAATGGATTCTTCCACTTCCAGACGGATGGCCTGCCCCCACTGCCGCATTTTGATCTGTTTCTCGATTTCCTTCAGCAGGTCTTCCGTTTCATCCTCTTCGATATTGAGGTCGGCATTCCGCATAAGCCGGAAATGATGCGCACAGATAATATCATAATTCAAGAACAGCTTACTGATATTCCTCTCGATAATCTCCTCCAGCAAGATCACCGTGGTACTTTCGTCGCCCGTCATGATCGGCACGATCCGGGAAAGCACGCCGGGCACCTGGACGGTGGCAAATTCCGGTTCGCCCTCCTGTTTTTTATTTGTAATCAAAGCCCCGATATTTAAAGTCTTGTTCCTAATCAGCGGAAACGGCCGCGAGGAATCGACAGCCATCGGCGTCAGCACCGGATAAACATTTTCTTCAAAATAACGGTCGACATAAAATGCCTCCGGCTCCGAAAGCTCCTCATGCCGTTCAATCACCCGCAGGCCGTTCTGCCTAAGCAGCGGCAGCAGCGACCGGTTATACGTATTGTATTGCTGGTTTACCAAGTCATGGACGGAACGGTTGATCTCGGTCAGCTGCTCGGCCGGCTTCATCCCGGCGATGTCCGGCTTGGCATAATCCGCGTTAACCATATCCTTAAGCGCCGCCACCCGGATCATAAAGAACTCGTCCAGGTTGGAGGCGGTGATGCTCAAGAATTTCAGCCGCTCAAATAAAGGGGTCTGCTTATCCCTCGCCTCCCCCAGCACTCTTTTGTTAAATAGCAGCCAGCTTAGCTCGCGGTTACTGTAATTGGATGGATCAGAAAAATCAAAAGCTCCTTTCATTCTTATACCCCATTTAGCTAATTGCATCCGCTTAAGCGGACTTATAATCAATAGTTGAAATCAGTACGCCCGCTTCCGGCGGATAACCGGCCGGACATTGTACACCTCTTCAAAGAATGCGGCACGCAGGTCAAACAAGCCCTTTTCCAGCGTAATATCTTCCGCCGTATCGACAGTCAGGATCAGCCGGTCGTCTTTCAGGACCGCCCTGATCTCCTTGAACTTCTGCTTGTGGCTCCGGTCCATCCCGCTGGCCATCCGCAAGATTGCCGTCAGCTTGGCAACGGTAAGATAAGTGAACTTGTCGGTTTCATGGTTCTGGCCGATATCACCATAATAATTAAAGTTGGCATAGTTATATTTAACCACGTTGGCAACAATTTCCCTTTCCACATGCGAAAGGCCGATGATTTCCGTCGCCATGATGATGCTGTAGGAACATTCGCCGGGACTGACCATGCTGATAAACTTGCCACAGTCATGCAGCAGCGCCGCCAGCCGCAATAGCAGCCGCTCCCGCTTCCCCAGTCCGTGGACTTTACGCATGCTGTCAAAGACCGTCACCGCAATCAGTTCCAGAGCCTCGCTCCGACGCTTGCTGCCCCGGTAACGCTTGCTGATGTTCCTGGCACAGGCAAAGATATCCTGCTCAAAATCATGTTTCGGCTTGATGATCTTATTTTTATCAGCATATTCATAGGCGATACCGTCACAGAGCGTCACCCCCGGCGCCCAGATATGGCCGGCGCCCATGGTCTCCATGATATTTTTCAGCAAGATGCTGGAGATGAGTAAAAGCTTCATGCTTTCCGCAGGCACATCCAGCATCTTTCCCAGCTCCGCTTCATGCCTAGTCCGGAATACCTCCAGATAATCATCCACCAAGGCTTTCTCTGCATACCCGTGCCCTAGAGCGCTGCCCTTCCGCCGCAGGACGATCTTGGATATGTAATCGTCCACTATGATTACATTGTCAATATCCCGGTCCCGCAGATACAGCCGCTTATATACCTCCATCTGGGAATCCACGATCTCGTTAAGCAGCGATTCATATCGGTCCGGAAGCACATCCAGATGCTTGAGCCGGTCCTGCAGCCGGAGCACGCCCAGCCGCATATTCTGGGTGGAAACCAAGGTGTCCTTGTCAAACAACGATATCTGGATGCTGCCGCCGCCGATATCGACGATCGCCGTCCCTTTCTGGATAATATTCGTAAAGGCCTCTTCCTTCCAGGCAATCGCTTTATAATGCAGAAACCGCTGCGCGGAATTGCTGAGTACCTCAACTTTGATGCCGGTACGGTTCCTGACCTGATCCAGCAGGACAATATTATTCTCCGCTTCCCGGATGGCACTGGTGGCATAGGCTTTGTATTCCTCGGCCTGATAGCCTTGCATCATCCCTTGGTATTCCTGCAGGACCCGGCAGAGTTCCTCCACCCGCTCATAGCCCAGCTTACCGGTCGCGTAAGTTTCGGTTCCCATATCAATGCTGTGCCGGATATGGTCAATCTCCCGCATCCCGTTCTTGGCGGATACTTCATATATCTTCATGGAAACTTCAAAAGAGCCGATATCAATAGCGGCAAACGTCTTGACCGACACGCTAACTCCCATCTGTGCGCTGCGCGCACGCCCCTATCAGGATAATGAACAACCGTTACACACTCCCTGACAGGTAATCAATAAACTGCTGGGCGGTCCGGCCGGACAAGCCGCCGTGAACCATTTCCCAGCGGTCCGCTGCCGCGGTCAGCTCCGCTTCGTCCAGCTCGATATGCTGCCTGGCAGCCAGTGACTTTACAATGTTGTGAAACTCCTTCCGATCCGGCGCCCCGTAATAAATCGATACCCCGAACCGCGCCGCCAAAGAAAGCTTTTCTTGGACAGTATCGCTTTTATGCAGGTCATCGCGGCGGTCTTCTTTGTCGCTGAATTTTTCCCGGATCAGATGCCGGCGGTTGGAGGTGGCATAGATCAGCACATTCGCCGGTTTTGTCTCAAGGCCGCCCTCAATTACGGCCTTCAGATACTTGTACTCCACCTCAAAATCCTCAAAGCTCAAATCATCCATATAGATGATGAACTTATAATTGCGGTTCTTGATCAGCGCCGTCACGTCGTGGAGATCCCGGCACTGATGCTTGTAGACTTCTATCAGCCGCAGCCCCCGGCTGTAATATTCATTGGCAATCCCCTTGATGCTGGACGACTTGCCGGTGCCTCCGTCGCCGTATAAAAGGCAGTTATTGGCTTTCTTACCGTTAAGAAATGCTTCCGTATTGTCGACCAGCTTCTGTTTGGCCAGTTCATAACCGACCAGATCATTGAGCGCCGTCTCCGCCATATTCGCAATCGGTACGATCGCCAAACCCCGTTCATCCCGGACCACCCGGAAGGCCTTATGAAGACCCAAGGTCCCCACCCCATATTCCTGATAAAAAGCCGTCAACTGACGCTTCATTTCTTCTGGCCGCGCCGCCCCGGCAAGCGAAACCGCCAGAGCATTGATCCTGTCCCTGAGCTGGCGGCTGTAGATCCCCTGTCCCGCCCCGCTCGGCTGGTAATTTAAGACCATGGACACGACGCCGGCGCATGACCTAGCCACCTTCTCCGTAATATTGCACTGAAACCATTCCTGGAAAATATACATGTCATGGAGAACCGCTTCATTCACCGTCCCTGTGGCAAAGCCGCCGATTTCACAGGCTCTGCTATAGCTGTTTTCATGGTTTACCAAGAGGTATGTCAGAAAACAGTGCCAAAGATTGCCCCGGAATCCGTGGCTGTCCGCCAGACTCAGCAGTTGATGGGCGCACTCATAAAAGACTCTGTCGATCGCCTTACCGTCATGCGAACTGTCATCAATCATCAGTCCTGTCATCTTATGCAGAAGCTCGTCATGGTTTCTCATATCCCTATAAATAACCAGTTCATCACATCTCATCCGCTCATCCCCTGCTCATCATGGAATAATTACCGATTATCCGCCTAATAATTCCCCAGTATTTTCATGTTCCGCGCCTCGTCCCGCAGACCCCGCAGGGCATTTTTTACCGCGCTTTCGGCAAGATTGCCCTCAAAATCAATAAAAAACCGGTATTCCCACGCTCTTCCTTCAATCGGCCGGCTCTCTATCCGGCTCAGGTTAAGGTTATTGTATATAAAATGCGACAGCATATGATAAAGCGAACCGCTTTCATGCGCCACCTCAAAGCAGATGCTCACCTTCTTGGCCTTCTTAAGATATATCTTCTGGTTAGTCACGATAATAAACCGGGTAGAATTGGCCTGTGACTGGTTGACACCCTTTTTCAAAAGCTCCAGCCCATATATCTGTCCCGCCGATTCCCCGGCTATGGCCGCCTGCGACGAGTCGCCGTCCTCCTTGACCTTCCGGGCCGCAAAAGCATTGTTCCTGAGGCTTATCTGCTGCCAAGCCGGCCGCGCATCCAAGAAGCGGGCACACTGCAGCAACGACTGGGGATGGGAATAAACCGTCCTGATATCCTCAATCCGGCTTCCCGGCACCCCCAACAGACAGTGCTCAATCGGAATGATCTGTTCCCCGACAATATAATCCTCATATTCAACCAGCAGGTCATAGATCTCGCTGACTATCCCCGCTGTGGAATTTTCCAGCGGAAGAACCGCAAAATCGGCACTGCCTTCCTCAATGGCACACATGGCATCACGGAACGTGTCCACTTGGAAACTGCTGATTCCCTTGCCAAAATACCGTTCCATAGCAGTCTGCGAAAAAGACCCGTCCGCTCCCTGAAAGACCACCCGCGCCTTTGCCATATCCAAAGCATCCACACCGATAAAAGGCAGCCTGCCCACGCTTCCTTTGGATTCCAGCATCTGATACTGAAGCTTACGGCTCACCGCCATAATCTGCTCAAACAGCTCTTCAATGCCCCGGCTGTTAAACTCATTATGGGTCTTACTCTTGACGCTACGTATTTTTTCCTCTTCCCGGCTTTTATCAAATATCTTTTTGCCGGATACGATCTTATGTTCTGCCACCTGGCGGGATATCTCCATCCGCTCTTCATAACATGCTACGATCCGGCTGTCAATAGTATCAATCTGTTCACGCAACGCGAGTAATGCTGTATCTGTCATCGGTTTATCTGTACCTTTCTGCCTTTCCATTTTATGATGTCGGTATTACAATTTTATATCATCATGCTTGCTCTGGCAACCAAATTCCATTCTTTTACTTATAAAAAATATGAAAGATGAGAAGAAAATAATCTTTTTCAGTAATCTGACCCATATATTAACTTGATTTTTACGATTCTTTTCCTGTATAATGATACTAAATTTTCATAATAACATTATACTAAAATTCAAAGCTTGTTCACCGAAATGAACAAGCTTTGAAATAACTAGCATTATAATCCAATGCTTTCCGAACTATTCGTCAATCTCGAATATCATCGAGCCGTGCATATAGATATATGCATTAAGTGCCTGCGGCGACAGGCCAAGGCTGATCAGTCCTCCGACAATGGCGAAAGGCGTTCCGGCGGGTATCGCTACATTTAAGTCCGTTCTGGTCGTCGTCAGTATCGTGCTGTTGGGAATATACTGAGGCGGCATGGCAAGCATCTGGTAGCCCTGTGCCGGATATACTCTTGATTCGTCCTTAATATCAAAAGTATAGGTGTTGCTTATCGCCTGGGTCGCGATGGCCACATACGGGCTGATTATGGTAGTCGGCAAAGAGAGCATAATCGGCGTATAATTATTGAATATGCCGGAAACCGCCACCAGTCTTACATTATACGGGAATGAAAATAAAAACTGCGCGTTATTGGTGCCAAACGGAATCTGGATGATCGTTGAGCCGGCAACCCGGTAACTGACCGGGATATTGCTGGTCTGTCCGCATCCAATCACACTGACATTAGTTATATCTCCACTGGCATCTAAACCAGGATTGCATGTGATTCCAGAAGCACTGGAGAACGGTATCGACACCGTCCTCTTGGGCGCGTCACCGCCGCTACCGCCAGAATCCGATGCCCCGGCATATATTACCATATTGGCGACTATCGGCAGGTTGGAAAAAATAAGCGGCCCATCAGAAAGATTTACCAAGGTGAGAGTGACCGCTGAACTTTCCGTAACAACCACGACTGCCGAACCGGTCAAAGAACCCGGCGCGTCCGCTGTGCCTCCCCTGATTGTGCCCTGAGGCGTGCTAGTAGCCAGGCCGATTTGCAATGGTGCCGGCGAGTCGGCAGCAACCGACCATTCAATCAGATACGTTCCTGGCTCGCTCAGGACGACCATGCCGCTATTCGTGACATAATCGATGTCATCCGATTTTGCTCCGACGATGTCAAAACTGATCGGCTGGCCTTGCGGCAACAGAACCCCGGCAGCTGTGCTTTGAAGCTGTAAATAAATTGAACTCATTTTTTACTTCCTTTCTTTTGTTTTTTATATTTCCGTAGTAAAATGAAGACAGCGCTCCATTATTATTATATTCAGCGTAGCGGCATGTGTGAAAGTGTGTAAAGAAATTCTAAGTCTCTAAAGTACAGAGACTAAGAATTACTATATTACACACGGAAGAACGTCTAAAGCCGTTCTTCCCACTGATTGTTTGTGCCGCGTAGCGGCGTGTTTGGAAGTGTGTAAGGCAAGAAGAAAAAATAAGTGATTCCCCACAAAAGGACAGGAAAGAGAGACCCGAGGAATATTTGGAGAACAAACATGAATAAAAACCTGAAAATTATCCTGATATTAAGCGTGATCATATTGGCCGGCGCTGCTTTGACATTTCTCTATCTACGATCTGGGCAAATCCCGGCAAACGATGCCAACCTAGCCGGCAATACCGGCGGCAATCTGTATAACGGCGGTTTATTCTGTGAAGCGGACGGAACCGTCTATTTTGCCAACAGCTATGATTACGGCAGCCTTTATGCCATGAACAGCGATGAGACCGGCATCAAAAAACTGCTTAGCGCCAATGTATACTCCGTTAATGCCGGCGGCCGATTCCTATATTATTGTCAGGGAGATTCCGAAAACAGTACCGGCCTGGGATATATGCGTTCCGTTGAAGGGATATACCGTTGCCGGACAAATGGCAAGTCCAGCGTCCGTCTTGAGAATACGGCAGTAATCACTGCCGCTTTATGCGGCAATGAGCTTTATTACCTAAAACGTGACAGCGGTAAAGAAGTTAATTTCCTGAATCAGGATCCGAATAGTCTGTTTAAGACGGGGCTTGACGGAAGCGAAGAAATAAAGGTCCTGGATTATACTGCCGACCCTTCCTCTTTTTACAACGGACAGATATATTTTACCGGTTCCGGGACGGATCATTACCTGCGTGCACTGGACCTGGCCTCCGGGAGCGTCACTGACGTACTGACGAATAATGTCTATCATCCGGTCTATGAGGAAGGTTATCTATATTACATGGATACGGAACAAAACTACCGGCTCTGCCGGTATTCGCTCAACGGCAATCAGACCGAGGTACTGACCGCAGACCGCGTGGATGCATATAATATCCGTAATGGGGTGATCTTTTATCAAAAAAACTCCCGCGACGAGCCGGCCCTGATCCGGATGAACAGCGACGGCAGCAATCCGGAAACCGTCGCCGCCGGTAACTACACCAAAATCAATATGACGACACAGTATGCTTATTATCAGGAATATGGCGATGCCCTGTCAACTTACCGCACCCCGCTTTACGGTTCGGCGGAAATGTCCATATTCAGCGCGGCTCTGGAGGCCGTTGACGACTGATCTCAGCGCAGGCTTCCGCGCCCTGACCGATGTCAGCGCAGGCTTCCGTGCCCTGACCGCTGATTTTTTGCCGGGACTCTTCATTCATGGCCCGGCGCAGCGCTTCCAGATACTCCGAAAAGGCCGTCTCGGCTGCCCCATACTCGAGGTTCAGTTGATACTCCAACGGAAGCCAAGTCGAAATATCCGCTTCATTATGCTGTTCCACTGCCTCTAGCTTGTCCAAGGCCTTGTAAAGCCTCGCTTCCGGCGTGGCCATCCCGTTCATTTCCGCGAATAGCCCGGTCAGTTCGCGGCGGTAAGGCTCCGGGAGTGTAGCTAGTATGTCGTCTACTGCTTGCGCTTCGGTTCTCCGGTCAATGTCTTTTTTATTAAACGAAGGAATATCGCCGGTAACAGCTTCGCCGATGTCGTGGAACAGGCACATCCGGATGACCTTGTCGATGTCCGTTCCAGGGAATTCTCCCTTCACGAGATAAGCCATCATAGCTAGGCGCCAACTGTGTTCTGCGACGCTTTCGTGGCGGCCGGTGCTGGTCCAGGAATGTCTGGTATGGCATTTGAGTTTTTCCGCGATCTTTAAAAAAGCTAACAGATCCTTGCTGTTCATAATATCCCGGCCTTTCCTTCATAGTCACGCATCGCCAAGATAGTTTTTAGAAACAGCTCATCCAGTTCCCAGCCTAGCATCGCCGCACCCTGGGCGATAATGTCCCGGGAACAGCCGGCGGCAAATTTCTTATCCTTGAACTTCTTCTTAAGACTTGCGACTTCCATGTCCATGACGCTCCGGGACGGGCGCATCCTAGCGGCGGCACCGATCAGCCCGGTCAACTCGTCCGTGGCAAACAGAACCTTTTCCATCACATGCTGCGGCTCACTGTCCGAACAGATCCCGTAACCGTGTGAGCAGACCGCGTAAATCATGTCTTCGCCGACACCGGCGGCCCGTAACAGTTCTGGTGCTTTCTGACAATGCGCTTCGGGGTATTCTTCGAAATCAATGTCGTGTAGCAGGCCGGTCAGCCCCCAGTACTCTTCTTCCTCGCCATAACCCAGTTCCCTGGCCATATAACGCATCACGCCTTCGACCGTCAGCGCATGTTGAATGTGAAAATCCTCTTTGTTATGTTTTTTCAGCAGCGCCAATGCTGCCTCACGGGTAATCTGACTTTTCTTCATTTTTCTTTCCTTTCCTTTCCAGATTTAACTTCTCGATTTAACTTATACATTTTACCTATTTATACCAAATTCTACCAATTACTTCAATTTCATTTTTTAACATCTTGTTTTAGTATACTACGATTCCATTTTTTTGAAAAGTTACTAAATTAGTATAATATTTAAGGTTTTTGTCTATTTTATATAAAAATACTTCTGTTTCTATATTGGTATCTTAGTGAATATCTATTATTATGTGATTTATTTATTGTTAATTATTGATTAAAGCTTTTTTATAAGATATAATGAGACATCGTAAATCATTGTATTTATAAAATAAAGGAGGCTTGGCGGAGTATGAAAGCAATACGCAATTTAAAACTATCAGTAAAATTACTAGGATCATTTTTTATCCTGATCATCGCGATGCTCGTGATCGGAATATTGGGCATCGTAAACATGGGCACGCTCGATAAAAACAGCAGCCATATTTATAATAACAACTTTAGCTCTACCGTTGAAATCATGGAGATTCAGATCAACATAACTCAGGCAAGACTATATACGCAAAGACTCGTATCGCAGAAATATTCCGATATGGTTCAGGAACATCTTGACACGCTATATTCGATAGCTGAAGACACTTCCACAAACATGACAGCTTATGAAAATCTTCTGATCGCAGGTACCGAAGATGTGGAGTTATTTGCTGATCTTAAATCAATCATCACGAATTACCGTGAACAGCGGGAAGCGGTTTTTGCCCTGGCTCAGGAAGGCAAATTCGACGAAGCCGATGAACTGAATAACAGTACCATCATCCCGATCGTGGAATCAGCCGAGGTAGCTATCGGCAAACTGATTGATTTCAACCTGAGAGATGCCCAGAGAGTCCTAGAAGAAGGCAATGACAGCTATAACAGAAGCCAAGTCATTACATGGGTTCTCGTTGGCGTCATGGCTCTCCTAGCCATTATCCTCGGCCTCTTCATATCGTCGCTCATCACCAAGCCGCTGAACGCCGTGCGCGAGGTCTCCCAGAAAATAGCTGACGGCGACCTGACCGCTACCATTCCGGATATTTATCTGGCTCAGAAAGATGAAGTCGGGATGCTGGCTCACAATGTCGATGCCATGAAGGATGGGTTGATCGATACCGTATCCGGCATCAAGGATTCCGCCCATAATCTGGGCGATGCGGTAAGCCATGCCAACGATATTCTTGGCACCCTAAACGACCGCATTACCGATGCCTCGGCCGCCACCGAAGAACTTAGCGCCGGTATGGAAGAAACCGGTGCCTCCGCTCAGGAAATGAACGCTACCGCCGCCGAGATCGAACGCGCCGTCGAAACCGTTGCCGAAAAGGCCGAAGATGGAGCCGGCAAGTCCGGAGAAATCCACAAACGGGCTTCCGAACTTGGCAAGCATGTCAATAGCTCAATTGAAAAATCCAATCAGATCTTCGGCCAGATCAAGACTGCTCTGGAAAAAGCCCTGGAGGACTCCAAGGCCGTCAACGAGATCAACGCTTTGGCCGATGCCATCTTAGGTATCACCAGCCAGACCACCTTGTTAGCCCTGAACGCCTCCATCGAGGCAGCCCGTGCCGGAGAAGCCGGCCGCGGCTTTGCCGTAGTCGCTAACGAGATCAGTGCTCTGGCGGACAATTCCAAGAATACCGTCACCCAGATCCAAGCGATTACCAAAGTGGTCATGAGCGCCGTTGGCGACTTGGCTGACAGCTCCACCAACCTGTTAAACTTTGTCGCCAATGAAGTCATGAATGATTATAAGGATATGCTGGATGCTGCCGATTCTTACGGCACAGATGCCGTATATATGAGTGACATGACCAGCGACTTAAGCGCTACCTCCGAAGAGCTTCTGGCTTCCTTACAGGTACTCATGCGAGCCATCAACGAAGTAGCCGCCGCCGCTCAGGAAGGAGCTAAGACCACGACTGTCGTCGCGGAACAGACCACCGATATCTCTGTAGGCGCCTCTGGCGTAGTAGATAATGTCAAAGAAGCCGGCAACACAGCAAACCAATTAGTAAACATGGTTAATAAATTCAAATTGTAAACAGCACCATCTCTACAAATGCATCATACACATCCTACATGCAACATACATGCATCAAACATGCATAAAACATGCATAAAATAGCCAATAACTCCCTGGAACAGGCTCCTCTATATAGAATAGAGGAACCTGTTCTTTTTTTAGTTTATTTAATTATTTTTTTAGAAATGTGATTTTTATTGTCATTATTTGTTGACTAATTAACTATTAAAGAATACAATGGTTTAGAAATAGACATTGTCAACAACTTACATAGGAGGTAGTGTATGAGATTTATCTACAATGCAAAACTAGCTGTTAAATTCCTAGGTTCCTTTTTTATCCTGATTGTTGCCATGATTTTTATCGGCGTCCTAGGAGTCATTAACATGGGGCAAATCAGCGCAGCCAATAGCAGCATCTACGAAAACAACTTTACCGCCACTACTTATATTGAAGATATTAAAAGTAATATCAATGAAGTCCGGATGTACACCCAAATGATGATCAATGAAGATCAGGCTGCCAACTTGGAATCCAACATCAGCTCATTAAACGCAACGGCTGATAAAACTACCGCGGACATGGAAGAATACCGCAAACATCTTACCGAAGACGGAGGCGATACCGCGATGTTCCACGCGCTGGAAGCCTCCCTTGCCGATTACCGCAGTGCCCGGGAGGAAATCATCGTCCTGACCCGGGAGGGCAAATTTACCGAAGCCTACGAATATAATGCCACGTTCGTCATTCCGTTAGTTCAGGCAGCCCAGTCTGATATCGAGGAACTGATAGAGTACAATATGAGTGCCGCCGAACAAAGCGTCGCTGATGCCTTAGCTAACTATGAGTCCAGCACGGTGATAACCTTTATCATCATCGGCGTCATGACGCTGGTAGCGGTTATCATCGGCATCTTCATGTCCACCATCATCTCCCGGGCCTTGAATGCCCTGCGGGAAGTCTCCGCGAAAATCGCCGACGGCGACCTGACCGTCGTCCTGCCGGAACGTTACCTGCAACAGAAAGATGAAGTCGGCATCCTGGCCAACAATATTAAAGCCATGCAGGAAGGCCTGATCAATACAGTGTCCGGCATCAAGGATTCCGCCGGCAACCTAGGCGAAGCGGTAAACTCCGCCACGGACATCCTGAACACGCTGAATGACCGCATCACTGATGCTTCTGCCGCTACTGAAGAACTGAGTGCCGGCATGGAAGAAACCGGTGCCTCCGCTCAGGAAATGAACGCCACTGCTTCCGAAATCGAACGCGCCGTCGAGACCGTTGCCGAAAAGGCCGAAGACGGAGCCGGCAAGTCCGGAGAAATACACAAGCGGGCTTCCGAACTTGGCAAGCATGTTAACGGCTCAATCGAAAAGTCCAATGACATATTCAGCCAGATTAAAACCGCCTTGGAAAAAGCCTTGGAAGACTCCAAGGCCGTCAACGAGATTAACGCGCTGGCCGATGCCATCTTAGGCATTACCAGCCAGACCACCTTACTAGCTCTGAATGCCTCCATCGAGGCCGCCAGAGCCGGAGAAGCCGGCCGCGGCTTTGCCGTAGTTGCTAATGAAATCAGTGCCCTCGCGGACAATTCCAAGAATACCGTCACCCAGATCCAAGCGATCACGAAAGTGGTCATGAGTGCCGTCGGCGATCTGGCCAACAGCTCTACGAACCTGTTAAACTTTGTCGCCAATGAAGTCATGAATGATTATAAGGATATGCTGGAAGCAGCCGATTCTTATACCACGGATGCCACATTTATCAGCGATATGACCAGCGACTTAAGCGCAACTTCAGAAGAGCTTCTGGCCTCCTTGCAGATCTTGATGCGTGCTATCAATGAAGTGTCGGCAGCGGCTCAGGAAGGAGCCAAGACTACAAGTGTGGTAGCGGAACAGACCACCGATATATCGGTTGGGGCTTCAGGGGTCGTGGAGAATATTAAAGAAGCCCGGAGTACGGCTAATCAGCTGGTAGGTCTGGTGGATAAGTTTAAGCTGTAGGCTGTAGGCTGTAGGCTGTAGGCTACAGGCAAAGGTTTTGTTGGAGCGGTAGGCGGTCGAGTTGCCCGGTCATCGTCATATTACCGAAGCACCATCTGCTCCGGCTCAACCGTCCGAAAATAAGTACATCTAAATTTCTCACCCAAAGTAGCAGTAACTCCCGTGTCGTCATCAAGCGCCATCCGTGGCGCGTGATGACTTGGGCGGCCATCCGTGGCCGCCCATCACTGGGTTTTCTCCCGCGAGAAATAAGATGTACTAATTTTCTCCCGCAAATCGCCTGAGCAGATGGTGCTTCGGCAATATGACGATTCGCTCTTCCAACTGGAAGTATTTTTGTTCTCTCCCCCAACAAGTGCAACTCTCTTTATACTTTCTCTTTATACTTTCTCTTTATACTTTCTCTTCATACGTTCTCTCTAATAACAAGTCCATTCATTTCCTATATTCGTTTAAACTGGAATACCGAATCGCCATACAGTCCAAGCATCATCTGCGCCGGTGACTTGCGGGAGAAAATTAGTGCATCTTGATTTTTCACATAAGACAAAGCCTAGCTATGGTCGGACACGGAGGTCCGGCCAAGGCTTCACGCGCCATGGATGGCGCTTGAACGCCGGTAGCGGGAGCAGCCAAAACTGAGGGTGAAAAATTTAGTTGCACTTATTTTCGGGAGCCGTCACCGGCGCAGATGATGCTTGGACTGTATGGCGATGACCGTAGCATGAAACCATAGCGCCAATAAACCATAATCACCCCAGCACGCAAATCGCCGAACTGTGAAAAACCGCGTCCTGACAGGTGAATTCTGCCGTTCCCTGATACTTTTCGCAGATGTTCCGGATTGACAGCAGGCCGATCCCGCCGCCGTGGCCTTTGGAGGACAGAAACTCACCGTTTTCCGTTTTCCCATTCCCGTCATAGGAATTGTCCATGACAATCACTAGCGACGCTTCCCGGTAATGTACCGCCAGAGCGATGAAGCGGTTCCCGGGCAGACAGCGCCGGCAGCCTTCAACGGCATTTTCCAGTAAGTTGCCGAACAGCACTACCAGGTCGGAATCCGGCATCGGCAATTGCGTCGGCACAGCCATATCGGCCTGGAACCTGATGTCATGCTCCCTGGCCAGCTTGTCATAATAAACCACGACCGCGTTTAAGGCATAATGCGGGCAGAAAACTATGGTCGCGGCCGGCGACAGTTCTTTGACATAATCCTTCAGATAATCTTTGAGCCGGTCGTAGCTGCCGTCGTTCACGTAAGTGCCAATCAGAGCCAGGCTTTGCCGCAGGTCATGGCTGGCGCGTCTGGCATCGTCGATCCGCTGCTGCATGTTGTCATATTGCAGGGACTGCAAAGAGAGGTGATAGTTGGCGGTTTTCAGCAACAGGTAATCATTGCTTACCTCCAGTAGCCTGACCAAAAGATAGGTCACAAAAAAGGCGCCGATATTGTATAAAGCGGCAAAGAGGACGTTTTCTATCCGTTCGGTATAGGTCAGGATGCCGCCGCCGGAATATAAATTATAGTAATATGAAAGACAGAACGTGGCCGGAATCAGCCATAAATACTTCCATATCTTTGGCTGTTCGGTAAAATCTATCAGGGGCTGGAATTTCTTCTGATACACATAGGCAACCGGCGGATAAGTCAGCAGCAGGGCCAGCAGGTTCATCAGGGTATGGGTAAAGGAATACGGCACTGCGGCCGGATTGCCTGACTGATGAAAGGCCAGATGGCTGCCTATTATCGTAATAAAACTGTTGTAATTCAAGATAGTAAGTAAGATAAAAAGCATCTGTACGACCCGGCCGCGGACGCAGATACCGTAGAATATAAAATAAATGAGCACCCAGAGTACGGTCATGACCGTGCCGAGGCCGGGATAGTATCCGGTCAGGATGCGGCAGATGACCAGCAGGCCATAGAGCAGGAACGCCACATACAGGGTCTTTGCTGCCGTCAGCCGCAGATGACGGCGGAAAGGAATGTATGCTAGGAAAAGATTAGGGAAAATATCTATCGCTTCGTATAGCAAAATACTGATCAGCTGCCGGCAATCCATTAAAGCTGCCCCCTTGCTTTCTCAAAAAGAAATTCCCGGTGCAGACGCAGCAGCTTGTGGTATTCCCGCTTGCGAAAAGGAACCCTGTCCCCGTTGGACATATGCAGGACGAGCTGGTCGATCTTTTTGACCTGATCCAGATTAATGAGGCAGCCGCGGTAGCATAAATAAAATTCCCGGTGAGAACTCAGCTTGTCCATCATAGCGGCAAACGGCATACGGAAGCGTAATATACCCATGCTTTTTGTATGGATCTGTGAATAATGCTTGCTGATATCGCAATAAACAATATCTTTCAGGAAGATTTTGACGCTTTCCTGCCCGTTATCCAGCATAATGAAATGACCGGCACGCAGCCGCCGCAGATCTATGATATTGAGCATGTCGGCAAAAGCCGGATAAGTAATGGGTTTCAGCAGATAGCCGGCGGCCTTGATCTTATATCCTTCGACGGCAAAGTCACGGGAATAAGTGGTAAAAACGATAGCGGCATACCCGTCTTGCGCACGTATCTTCTGGGCCACCTCCATGCCGGATATCTCCCCCATGTAACAATCTAGAAAAATAAGGTCATAGCGGTTTTCCGCTATATGAGACGGGGAATCCGGAAAGTCCTTTAGGAAGGCTTCGCCGCTCTCGAATAGTTCCAGCTTAATCTCCTCCGCAAAAAGCCCCTGTCCAAAATAAGTATGTAAGTGGGAACATAATATCTCCCGGTCCGCTGCGATATCTTCGACGACAGCAATCTTCATCTTTTCCCCCATCCGCTTTCTGTCGGACTCTTAAGTGACACATTTCAGAATATCATAATCCCTTGTCATTTACAAGCCGAAATGTGACATTTTGAAGCCAGCCGGTTGCCCTTTCAAGTGAGAATATTATAATAAAAATTAGCTAGGCTTCCAAAATTTGCCTAGTAAAACAAAAATGGAGGTAGTAAATATGAGTTATGTCCAAGAAATGGTAGCTTATGAGGGAAAAGTATTTCAGGTTAACTTGCAGTCCATGCTCGGCTCTTCTCCCTACGGCTGGGCCCTAAGCAGCCTTCCGGAAGGAATCGTCTTAGAATCGGTAGAAACCAGCCGTCTGCCCGGCCAGGCTACTGTCCGGCCCGTAGTCCAGAGTTTTTACTTTGGTATTGTGGCGGTAAAAACATTCAACGTAAAACTGGAATTTGTCCTTCTGTGCAGCTTTGAGCCTAAGAAAATCGTTGACTCCTGTACGGTCAACCTGCGGATCGTCCCGGAAGATGCCAGCCAGTTCGTTACATACAGCGACAACGCCCAAGCGGCGGTCCCAAACACTCAGTTGGAATATGGCTTTCCCTGTGCCACACAGGACTCCGCCCTGTACGGCTTCAATTGTACCCAACCGCCAGTAGTTAGGCGTGGTGATGACCAGAAAGACGACGACGAAAACATCAAAGTAGCTTACGGCTTTCCCTGTACTTGCGCCGTGCCTACGACTGCTTTAGATTACGGTCTCCCTGATACAACGGCAGGCAGAAATGCCAATAATGCGATGCCGTACGGCTTTGTCAATGCTCCCACCCATAAATACGGCTATCCCTGCGTAATGCAGAACAATCTATTATATGGTATGTCCTTTGATTGCGTGAACAGTATCCAGAACCAGGCAGTCGATACCCCGTTTTTCAGGAAAGCAGCGCCCCCTGCCCCTGCCACTCCCAGTTCTCCCTTTGTAACTGACACACAGATGAAATATGGCTATCCCACATGCCAATAGGAGGACACGGATGAAATATCAACCCATTACTTGCGTATGGGAAGTCACAATGGGCTGCAACATGCGTTGCGGCCATTGTGGTTCTTCCTGTAAAGAACCGCTGCCGGATGAGCTCAAGACCGAAGAGGCTCTAGACCTGTGCGACCAGATCGGTGCGCTGGGACTTAAGTGGGTCACTTTATCAGGCGGCGAGCCGCTGACCAGGAAAGACATCCCGCGCCTTGTAAAACGGCTTAATGAAAACGGCGTGATCGTCAACCTGATCACCAACGGCTGGCTGCTCAGCGAAACGATGGTAATCCGCCTGAAAGAAAGCGGCATCGCCACTGTTGCCATCAGCATCGACGGAACCGAAGAAATACATGATAAGATCCGTAAAGAGGGCTCCTATGCCCGGTCCCGAAGAGCCTTTTCACTGTTAAACCTTGTCGGCATCGAAACCGGCGCGGTCACCACCATAACCAAACAGAACATCAGTCAGTTATCTGAACTCAAAGAAGAGCTGATTGCCATGGGCGTCAAGACTTGGCAAGTACAGCTCGGCCTTCCCATGGGAAACCTGAGCGAGCAGGAAGACTGGGTACTGGAACCGGAGCAAATGAATGACATCATCGGCTTTAGTTACGAAACAGCCAAGGAAGGACGGATCCGCATTTTCCCCGCCGACTGCATCGGCTATTATACGCACAAAGAGCAGGAAGTCAAGAAAATATCTTATATGAGCAGCGAAGTGCCCCTTTGGGACGGCTGCAACGCCGGCCTGCGCGGCTTCGGCATCTTGCATAACGGCAATATCCTAGGCTGCACTTCTATCCGCTCCGAAGAATATGTGGAAGGCAATATCCGCGAACGTTCCCTGCGGGATATCTGGGAGGATGAAAACGCTTTTTCCTGGCGGCGCAATATGTCTTCTGCTTCGCTGACCGACGACTGTGCCATCTGCAACTACAAGAATAAATGCCTCGGCGGTTGCGCCAACACCAGGCTTACCATGAACGGAAGCATGGAATCAGAGAACCGGTACTGCGCTTACAATATTTACTTAAAAAACCTACGCGTCAAGTACCAGGATCTTAGCGACATCACTTTGTTGATGGCCATCGCCGAAAAGCTCATCGCCAGCCACGAACATCAGGAGGCCGCCTACGCCCTGGCGCGGGTGCTGGAAATCCAGCCGGAACACAGCCCCGCTTTGCTGGCCAAAGGCTACTGTGATTACATGTGCGGCAATTACCGCCTCTGCCAGGAAGCCAACGAGGCCGCTTTAGCTCTCAATGCCAAGGATCCTTACGCCATGCGCGGCCTGGCTGTCGCCCTGCACAAACTGGGCGATTCGGCGACGGGCATCCGGATCTTGCAGGAGGCGGTGTCACTTAATCAGTATCAGGACCCAGATCTGCTCCATGATCTGACGGTCTTACGTCAGGAGAGCCGACTGTGACCGGTAAGAAGAAAATTTAAACAAAAAATCCTTACTATCTAGCTCATTTTTAAATAGATCGTAAGGATTTTTTACTAACCAACTGAAGATGTTGCCTATGTTGTAACAGCTCTTCCGCCGTTTCCCAGCTCGGCAAACTTCGCCGCCATAGTCGGGTTGTCGCGGGTCAGGCGCTTAACTGTCAGTTCCTCGGCTTTATTGTTTGCCAGACGCAGATTATTATCAGATGACAGCAAGGCTTCTTTTGTCTTTTGCAGATGGTCGATCGTCTTATCAATTTCCTCGATGGCGGTCTTGAACCGGCGGCTGGCCAGTTCATAATTGCGGGAGAAACCGGATTTGAATGTTTCGAGATTTTCTTCAAAATGCATGATATCAATGTTCTGGCTCCGTACCAAGGCCAGCTCTGCCTTATATTCCATCGCTTTCATGGAAGCGTTCCGCAGCACGGTAATCATCGGAATAAAAAACTGCGGCCGGATCACATACATCTTCGGATAACGGTACGAAGCGTCCACGATCCCGGAATTATACAGTTCGCTGTCCGGTTCCAGCAAGGTTACCAGCACGGCATATTCGCAGCCTTTTTCCCGGCGGTCCTTGTCAAGCTCTTTAAAAAAGTCTTCGTTCTTTTTCTTCGTGGCAGTTTCGTCGCCTTCATTTTTCATTTCAAACATAATGGATACTATTTCATTCCCATCATGGTCTTTTTCCCGGTAAATATAATCGCCCTTGCTTCCCGTCTTAATATCATTGTCTTTTTCAAAATAGGCAGTGGGGAAAGCGGTGGCACGGATCTGGTTAAACTGGGTTTCACAGTGCTGTTCTAGGGTCTCTCCGACCATTTTGGTCGATAATCTCACTTTCATGTCTTTGTAGTAAGCTATCATATCGTCTTTTGACTTAAGTTCCGCCTTATGCTTGTCCTTGAGCGAAACTTCCAGGAGTTGGTGTTCGGCTTCCATCGCCTTGAGCTCGCTGGCGAATGTATCACGTTCTTTTTCCGCCTTATGCACTGCTTGGGAAACTGCCAGCTGTTTCGCGACGTCCTGTGTCTTGATCTGTATTTTCAGCTCAGCAATCTCAGCGTTTTTCTTGGCCGCTTCCGCCTGTATCCGGTTACTTGCCTCGGCTTCCAGCAGCCTGATTGCCTCTTCTTTTTTCTGCAGCGTAGCCTGAAGCGTGTCGCGGTCTCTTTCCGCTTTAACTATTGCCTCCGTCACTGCCAGCTTTTTCTCCGTCTCAAAGGCCGCGATCTTGGTCCTTAATTCCGCTATTTCAGCTTCCTTTTTCGCTGCCTCGGCCTGAAGGACGTTTTTCGTATGTGCCTCCGCCAGTCTTACGGCCTTATTTTTATCTTCTTCTAGCAGGGACTCCCGCTCACGTATCGACTTTTCAAACTCCCGGTCACGGACCTGCCGGACAATATCCGCAAAGCCTGATTCATCAACCTTGAAAACCTCGTTACATTTCGGGCATCTGATTTCGTTCATTTTTCGCCTCCCTTCCCGTGTGCTTGCACATGATATTATAACACAGAAGGACTGCATTGGACATTATAACTTTGTCATGAATTTTCCATGGTGGGTATTCTTCTGGTAATTTTATTGTCAAAAAATGAATTTTGATGGTGTTATTGTAGCATGATAATAAGTAAATATGAAAGGTAACTTTTATAGCTATGTGGAACCGACAGACCTTAAAAGACCGTGCCAATATCACGCTTTATAAAGCCTTGCTGGCAAAGCAGCCCCGCCGGGCAGAATAGCCGATAATCCGGAAAGTGCAAGCCCCGCTATCCATCAATAAGACTGGTAGTGGGGCTTATCTATTGTTGACAAACACCGCTATTTCTTCTATTATTAAATCACAGATTATCACATGTCCCAATCATCATTACTCACATAATAACTTAGATAAAAGCAGCCCGTATTCTAGGAGGGCGAGGAGCACTTATGGCAGATTCTGCACACGGGCCGGAGCGGCGGTTGTACAAAATAATGATTGTGGACGATGAAGCGGATGTCCGTGAGGGCATCGTCAGCCTGATCGACTGGGATGGCCTGGGCTATCTGGTGACCGCGGAAGCGGAAAACGGCTGGGATGCCTTGGAAAAAGCGGAGTCCCAGCGGGTGGATGTGGTGCTCACCGACATCCGGATGCCTTTTCTGGACGGCCTGGAGATGAGCCGGCAGCTTACCAAACTGTATCCCGGCGTCCTGATCATTATCCTGTCGGGTTATGATGAATTTGAATACGCGAAAGCCGCCATCCGGCTTAATGTCGTCGAATATGTCCTGAAGCCGGTCAACGTGGCGGAGCTGAGCGAAGTCCTGGCCAAGGTCAAGCAGCGCCTAGACGATGGCATTGCCCAGCAGCAGAACATTGATTTCCTGCAAGGACTTTATCAGGAATCACTGCCCCTCACCAGGGAACGCTTCCTGACCGAACTGATGTGGGGGATGGTGCCGGAGGGCAATATTGAGCATCAGCTTAAGCGGTACGGCCTGCATCTTGACGGTGCGGTCGGCTACGCTGTCGCCTTGTTTGAAGTCGGCCGCAGCAAAAAGAGCCGCGTCGCCAAAGAACTGATTCCTGTCCTGATCCGGCAGATCGTGGAAAAAGAGCTGGACGGCCGGTGCCGCAGCACGGTTTTTTTCAGTTCCCTATACATCATTGCCGTGACCGCCTGGGAAACGAAAGACCCGGCTGCCCTACTGGTCAGCCTTGCCAATGAGGTCTGCGAACATTGCCAGCAAGTGCTGGACATCGTCGTGACTGCCGGGATCGGGCGCACCTATCCTACCGTCCGCCAGACCGGGGATTCCTTTCTGGACGCGCGGGAGGCCTTGGAATATAAGGCTGTGACGGGAGAAGGAAATGCCATCTACATCCATGACATGGAACGGATCGGCCATCCTGTTCCCGTCCTGGAGGACCAAGACGAGGAGCGGCTGACGCACATGGTCAAATTCGGTTCCGCGGAGCAGCGGCGCCTGTATATCTCTGAGATTGCCGGCCGTTTTGCCCAGCTGGACGAATGGGGCCGGCAGATGTATGCTTACAGCCTGTTTGGCATTCTTTACCGGCTTGTCCACCGTTATGACCTGTCGCAAGCCGCCGGGATCAGACCGATGCTTGTAAGCTTTCGCAGCGTCACCGACGATATCAAGGACGGGGCACCGGTATGTGCCTGGCTCTCCGGCCTATGTGAGGCACTCAGCGAACTTATCAGCTCTAAGCGGGAAAGCGCGCCCCGTAACTTGGTGGCGGAAGCCAAACGCTTTATCGGTGAACACTATGCCGAGTTCGATCTTTCGGTGGACCGGCTGTGTGGGCACCTTTATGTGAGCCAGTCTTATTTTTCCACTGTCTTCAAACGGGAAACGGGAACCAGCTACGTGCAGTATCTCACCGAACTGCGGCTGAACCGGGCGGTGGAACTGCTTAAGACCACCGATGAGAAAACCTATTATATCGCCCGGCTGGTGGGTTATGATGAACCGAACTATTTCAGCTACGTATTCAAGAAAAAATACGGCGTACCGCCGACCAAGTACCGCGGTGCCGACGGGTTCAGATTATGATAAAACATCTTATAAAAAATCTTTCGTTATTCTATCATCGCAGCAGCATCCGGGTGATCGTATTTATTACCTTTACCATAGCGGCACTGATTGCTATTTTGATGATGGGCATGACACTGTTCTGGCGGTTTTCCCGCCAACTGGGGAGCAACTTAAGCAATGAGAACCAGGGCATCGTCGAATATGCCAACCGTTCCCTCAATTCCTATCTAGCCAATATGATTCATCTCGCCGACTCAGTCAGCTTCGGCGCCGTCAAGAATATCGACATCACTTCCCCTGACGCCGACAGCTCGCTGGAACTCTTATATGATGCCAACAGCAACCTGATATATAATATCACTTTGTTTTCGCCGGAAGGCCAAGTACTAGCGACCGCCCCGGCGGAAAGCACCCCGGCCGGGAGCCGCCCGGCGGATAG
>QMCD01000317.1_pt1 | contig 36905 bp, 31 predicted proteins | sample 1821841 | NCBI WGS metagenome assembly QMCD01 (sample SAMN01991225, study PRJNA193472) | Termite gut metagenome, whole genome shotgun sequencing project. | isolation source: worker | host: Macrotermes natalensis
GCGAGCAAGACCAAGTCGAAAGCCGGCGAGACCATCACGTTGACCGCTGTGGCGGATGATGGTTACGATTTCGACAAGTGGGTCGTGGTGAGCGGCGGAGTGACGGTTGCGAACAACTCGTTCACGATGCCCGCGGCCGATGTCAACGTCAGGGCCGATTTCAAGGCCGAACCTGCCGAGCCCGTCATCGAGATTCCCGATGAGGAGCTGACCCAGACCGCCTTTGCGGACGAAGAAACGACGGGCAAGCTCACCTTCACCGCCCACGCGGCGTGGAGCATCGAGCGCAATGAAGTTACCCGCGCGGTGCCGAGCTGGATGAAGCTCTTTAAGAACGGGGTTGAAACTTACAGCGGTGCGGCCGGCGAAGTGGAGCTGGACATCGTTGTTGAGCCCAACTACACCGGAGAAGAGCGCGAAGCGGAGATTGTTATCAGCTCAGGGAATGACGAGGTGACGGTGAGTGTGACCCAGGCCGCGACGACCGAAGACGGCGAAGTGCCTGCCGATCCCGAAATTTTGGCTCTTTTGACCGCCCACACGTGGTACAACACTGCTGCATACGAGGTTTACGACGACGGCGAGGACAACGAGATGACGATGTTGAATGCGGCCATAACGTTCAATGAGGATGGCACCATCACGATCGAAGGCGACGACGGGGATATTTTCGAAGACTATTTTGGTCTCGAACCCACGTTTACGGTCGAAGGGGATGTGGTTACAATTACTGTCAGCGATAACGGTTTGTTCACCGGACCCGAAGTTGTTCTCGATGTGGAGACTTTGACTGCCGATGAGTTTAATTTCACCGCCTCTTCCGATGGGTACACCCTGTCGATGGAATGTGTTGCCGAAGAGCCGGAATACACACCTGAGATGTATCTCACTGCACATCCGTGGAATCACATTCTGACCGTCTACACCGAAGAGGGCGAAGATCCCGACGAGGATGAGGAGGCGTTCGAGGTGACATTTAACGAGGACGGGACTATCGAGGGTTATGATGCTTGGCAGAGTTATGTTTTGGAGGGCGATACGTTGACCATTACCACGTCGGAGGACGAAGAGCTGGAATTCGACATCGAGCTGCTGACCAAAGAGGAGTTGGAGATTTTCGGCGAGTTTACGGGGACCATTTCGGGTGAAGACGGAGATACGGAATACACCTACACGGTGAGTATGAGATTTACTAAAATCGCGCCCGAGCCGGAACCTGAAAGTTAATATTATTTTATTATTTCAATAATGAGCAAAGTTACAGTTATCGGTGCCGGAAATGTCGGTGCCACGTGTGCCAACGTTTTGGCCGCAAACGGAACCGCAAGCGAAGTGGTGTTGATCGACATCAAAGAGGGCCTTTCCGAGGGGAAGATGCTCGACATCTATCAAACATCGACCCTGCTGGGTTTCGACACCAAAGTCACGGGGGTGACCAATGATTATGCGGCCACGGCCGACAGCGATGTGGTGGTCATCACCTCGGGTGTGCCGCGCAAGCCCGGAATGACGCGCGAGGAGCTTATCGGGGTCAATGCGGGTATCGTCAAGGGGGTGATGAGTTCGGCTATGAAGTACTCGCCCAAGGCGGTCTACATTGTTGTGGCCAACCCGATGGACACGATGACCTATCTGGCGTTGAAGAGCAGCGGGTTGCCCTCGGCCAAGGTCTTCGGGATGGGAGGACAGTTGGACTCGTCGCGGTTCAGGTGCTACCTTGCTAAGGCGTTGGGTGCTTCGATGAACGATGTGGACGGAATGGTGATAGGTGGTCACGGCGACACCACTATGGTTCCGCTGATCGGCAAGGCGACTTGGCGCGGAGTGGGTGTGGGGAACTTTTTGTCGAAGGATGTGATGGACAAGATCGTTTCGGACACTATGGTCGGAGGTGCGACGTTGACCGGTTTGTTGGGCACTTCGGCGTGGTATGCGCCCGGGGCTGCGGCGGCGAGTGTTGTCGATGCGGTGGTGAACGATAAGAAGAAGGTGATTCCTTCGTGTGTTTATTTGGACGGGGAGTATGGTCAGAAGGATATTTGCATCGGGGTTCCGGCGGTTATCGGGGCTGGCGGTGTGGAGCGGATCGTGGATGTCGGGCTGACGGACGACGAGAAGGCCCGATTTGTCGCTTCGGCCGATGCTGTCCGCAAAACAAATGCGGTCCTTTAAAAAAAAGCCCTCTTCGGAGGGCTTTTTTAGCGATTAGCGATTAGTGATTAGTGATTAGCGATTAGTGATTAGCGATTAGTGATTAGCTATTAGTGATTAGTGATTAGTGATTAGCGATTAGTGATTAGTGATTAGCTTGTCCCGCGTATCTGGGCGTCGCGTAGCCTAACTCTTAACTCTTAGTTCTTAACTCTTAACTTGTTCCGCGTAGCTTGTGCCGTGTATCTGGGCGTCGCGTAGCTTGTCCCGCGTAACTTGTGTCGCGGCCTGCTAATCGCTAATCGCTAATCGTTGTTGTGTTGTTTGGTCCATTGCTCTTTACGCAGGGCGAATGCACCGGACGGAGCGGCGGAGGGTCTTAATGCCGTAGTCTGCAGGGCGGACGTACGTGCTGGTGAAGGCCAGAGTGTAGGCGAGGGAGATATCGGAAGGGTACTCTGTCGCAGACCCGTAATATCCGTGTGTACCTTGATTGCTCTCATCGCCACTGTGGCCTGAAGCTGAGAAGAAGAGGGTGGAGAGCCTAAACCTATATCGCAAGCATAACCAGCACCTGAGCCGCCAGGATCCGCAGAAACATCACCAACGGATAAACCGTCGAATAGGCCACCGAGGGTTGGTCGTTGCCGCCCAGCGAATTGGCATAAGCCAGCGCCATAGGATTGGTCTGCGCACCCGCAACAAGCCCGATGAGGCGAAAATAGTTCATCCCACCCCACACCCGCATAACCACCCCCACCGCAACGATCGGAACCATCGTGATAATCAATCCGTAAACCACCCACATATAACCCCCGCCGACGATGCTGGCCACAAAAGTCTCGCCCGCACCCAGCCCCACACACGCAAGAAAAAGAGAAATGCCAACCTCCCGAAGCATCAAATTTGCACTCAGCGTGGTGTAGGTCACCAACTTATAGTGAGGTCCGAAACGGCCGATAAGGATCGCCACGATAAGCGGCCCGCCCGCCAAGCCGAGCTTCAACGGTTCGGGCATTCCGGGCAGGAACACAGGCAACGAGCCCAGCACGACCCCCAGCGTGATGCCGACGAAAATGGCTATCAGATTGGGGTGGTCGAGCCGTTTGAGCGAGTTGCCCATAAAGTCGGCCACGGCGGCTATCGCCTCTTCGGTGCCCACGACGGTGAGTTTGTCGCCCACCTGCAATTCGAGGTCGGGGCTGGCGACAAGTTCGATGCCGGCACGAGCCACGCGGGTGACGTTGACACCGAAGTTGCCACGCAGTTTGAGCGCGTCGAGCCGTTTGCCGTTGATCGCGCTTTTGGTGATTATCACGCGCCGCGACACGAAGTGGGTGTCGAACCTCACCCAGTCGCCCGCTTTCAGGTCGGTGGTCTCGCGCCCGAAAAAGGCCATAATGGCGGCCTGATCGTGGCGGTCGGCGATGACCAGCAGCTTGTCGCCCTCTTGCAAGATGGTTTTGGAGGTGGCTATCTCTATCGAGTCGTCGCTGTGGCGCAGGCGCGAAATGACGAAGCGGTGGTTCAGCAAACCCTTGACCTGCAAAACGCTCTTACCATAAAGGTTGGCGTTGGTCAGCAAAACCGAAAGGCGCACCGTGTCGTGATCGCCCTTTTCGGCCTCCAGGCACGCCGTCTCGTCGTCCAACCGGATGCGGAAAATGCGCCTGAACAACAGAAAGCTGAGGATAACCCCCACCGCACCCAGCGGATAGGCCACCGCATAGCCGTTGGTGATGGAAGGATCGATGATCCCATGCATATCGCCGAAAGCGGTCTGTGCCGCACCCAGCCCGGGAGTGTTGGTCACCGCACCGCTCATCACCCCTGCCATCGTCTGAATGGGTGTGCCGGTCAGATAGCCCGTCAGCACCGTCGTGCCGACCCCCAATCCCACGATGAGCACCGCCCAGCCGATCATCGAGAAGCCACCTTTCTTGAAGCTGGCAAAGAACCCTGGCCCCACCTGCAACCCGAGCGCAAAGATGAACAGAATCAACCCGAACTCCTTAACGAAATGCAACACCCCGGGTTCCAGCACAAGCCCGAAATGGGCGGCCACGATGCCCGCAAACAGCACCCACGTGACGCCCAGCGAAATGCCCGCCACCCTCACCTTGCCCAGCGCACTCCCAACCGCCACCACCAGCGCGATCACCAGCACCGAATGGGCTATGCTCGGGGCGGTCAACAACTCCGAAAACCAACTCATTTCGCGTATCTCTCTTCGGCTACTTCCCAGTTAAGAATGTTCCAGAACGCCTCGATAGATTTGGCGCGGGCGTTGCGGTGGTCGATATAATAGGCGTGCTCCCACACGTCGATCACCATCAGTGCGTTCTTGCCGTCTGACATCGGGATGCCTGCGTTGGAGGTATTCTCGATCGACAACCGACCCGCCTTATCGGCCACCAGCCACGTCCAGCCCGAGCCGAAAAGGCTCATTGCCGAGCGGGTGAACTGCTCCTTGAACGCCTCGAACGAACCGAAATCCCTCGCAATGGTCGCCCCCAACACACTCGTGGGCGCGGTCTTGGGATTGGGCAGGAACTGACGGAAATAGAGCGTATGGTTCCACACCTGGGCGGCGTTGTTGAAAAGCGCGCCCGAAGCGTTTTTGAGTATCTCTTTCAGCGTGGCGTCTTCGAATCCGCTGCCCGTGACCAGGTTGTTGAGGTTGTCCACATAGGCTTTCAGATGTTTGCCATAGTGATACTCGATGGTTTCGGCACTGATGTGGGGTGCCAACGCGTCGTGGCCATAGGGCAATTCGGGCACCGAGAACGGAGCTTTTTGCAGTGAGATGTTTTTCATAATTGTTCAAAAATTTAGTGCAAATATACAACGCAAAATTCGAGCCCGAACCAAATTTTTCATTAATTTTGCGTGTCTAATCCGAAAACAATCTATGAAAATATCATATAATTGGTTGCAGTGCTATCTGGACGCGCTTCCCGCGATGGAACAACTTTCCGATATTCTCACCTCCATCGGATTGGAAGTTGACGGAGCGGTTAAGTCCGAGGGCGGTTTGCAGGGAGTGGTCGTGGGCGAAGTGTTGACGTGCGAGGACCATCCCGACAGCGACCACCTTCACGTCACGACGGTGGATGTCGGGGGCGAAGTTTTGCAGATAGTTTGCGGGGCGAGCAATGTTGCGGCAAATCAGAAGGTCTTTGTGGCCACCGTCGGAACCGTTCTCCCTGGCGATTTTAAGATAAAAAAGAGCAAGATCCGTGGCGTGGAGTCCCACGGGATGATATGCGCCGAGGACGAGTTGGGCATCGGCGAGGGTCACGAGGGGATTATGGTGTTGGACGGCAGTGCGGTTGCGGGGATGTCGATGGCCGACTATCTGGGTGTTCGGGACGACTATACGATTGAGATAGGGCTGACCCCGAACAGGGTCGACGCGGCATCGCACATCGGGGTGGCCAGGGACGTGGCTGCTTATCTCCGTGCGCCGGAGTCGGTTCGTTGGCCCGATGTGGATGGTTTTTCGCCCGATGGGACGGCGAGTGTTCCCATCGAGGTGGTCGACAGGCAGGGGGCTCCGAGGTATGCGGGGGTGACCATTTCGGGACTTCGGGGCGGGCCGTCGCCCGAGTGGATGGTGCGCCGGTTGGAGGCTATCGGGCTGAACTCCCACGGAGTGCTGGTCGATATAACCAACTTTGTTCTCCACGAGCTGGGGCAGCCGTTGCACGCCTTCGATGCCGACAAGATTAGCGACAAGATAGTCGTCAGGAGCGGATTGGAAGGCAGTTTTGTTACTTTGGACGGAGTGGAGCGTCGATTGAGCGGGGAAGATGTGATGATTTGCGACGGACACAGGCCGTTGTGCATTGCCGGCGTGATGGGAGGGGCGGATAGCGGAGTGAGCGAGGGCACGACCCGGATCTTTCTGGAAAGTGCCTGTTTCGATCCGGTGCGAGTGCGAAAGACGGCGCGCCGATTGGGCATCAACAGCGACGCCTCGTTCCTGTTCGAGCGCGGGGTCGATCCCGATATGGCTGTGTATGCCCTGAAGCGTGCGGCGTTGCTGTATAAGGAGTTGGCGGGCGGAGAGGTTTCGGCCGTCGAGGATATTTATCCCGACCCTGTTCCACCCCACAGGTTCGAGTTTTCGTTGTCGCGCGCCAATCGGTTGATAGGCAAGGAGATCGGGCGGGAGACGGTGCTGGAGATTTTGGCGGCGTTGGGGGTGACGGTGGAGCGGGACGGGGGCGATGTTTTGAGTGTTGCGGTTCCGCCGTACAGGGTCGATGTCGTGCGCGAAGCCGATCTGGTGGAGGAGGTGTTGAGGATATATGGATACAACAATGTCGAGATTCCGGTGGGGTTGAAATCTGCCCTGTCGTCCGCCCCGCGGCCCGACAGGGAGAGGTTGCAGGGCGCGGCGAGCGATTTTCTGACCTCCAACGGCTTTGTCGAGACGATGAGCAATTCGCTCACCAGGGGGGGCTACTATGGCGACGAACCCTCCCTTGTGAGGATTCTCAACCCTCTCAGCTCCGACCTCGATGTGATGCGTCAGACGTTGCTGTACGGGATGTTGGAGGCGGTCAGGCTCAACACCAACCACAAAAATCCCGACCTGAAACTCTATGAGTTCGGCAACTGCTATTTTCACACTTCGGAGGGATATGAGGAGCGTTCTAAGCTGGCCATTCTTGTCACCGGTCTCGATGTGCCTGCAAGTTGGGATTCTAAGGGTGCGGTGAGCGATTTTTACTCCATTTCGGGAATTGTTGAGCGATTGTGCGGCAGGTTCGGGGTGAAGGCGGGCGACTTCATCGAGATGCAATCGGTTTCGGGCGATGTGCTCAGGCGGTTCGATCTGAAGGCTCCGGTTTGGTTTGCCGAGTTGGATTTCGGGCGGTTCGTCGAGTTGGCGGGCAGGGTGAAGATACGGGCGCAGGAGTTGCCCAGGTTCCCGAGTGTGCGGCGCGACCTTGCGCTGGTCATCGACCGAGGGGTCACGTTCGCCACTTTGCGTCAGATTGCGTTTAAGACAGAAAAGAAATTGCTGAGGGATGTCGCTCTGTTCGACGTTTACGAGGGCGACAAGATTCCGGCGGGCAAAAAGTCCTATGCACTCGGCTTCACGTTGCAGGACAGAGAGGCAACCCTGACCGACAAGACGATAGAGGGCGTGATGGCCAACCTGGTGAGAGCGTTCGAGCGGGAGGCGGGAGCTACGCTTCGCGAGTTGAGAGTTGAGAATTGAGAGTTGAGAGTGGAGAATTTTTTCGAGTTTCTGTGAAACTCGTCAGCTCCCCCGACCCCGCCCTGCGGGGGAGCTGAGGTCTGCGTCGCGTAGCCCATTAACCATTAATCATTAATCATTAAACATTAAATATGATGGACAACAGATATTTCGGGACGCCGACACGGGAGTTGGTGGAGCAAAAGAGGGGCAATTTCGACCCCAAAGCGTACGTTAACGAAACCATTGCCGCCCTGAAAGCGGGGCTCGGCGACCAGAAAGTGGTGCTTGGCTTGTCGGGCGGGGTCGACAGCAGTGTGTCGGCCGTGTTGCTGCATCGGGCTGTCGGGGCCAACCTGACCTGCATTTTTGTCGACACGGGGTTGATGCGCAAGAACGAGTTCGAGCAGGTGACGGGAATGTACACCTCGTTGGGGCTGAACGTCGTCGGGGTGAGGGCTCAGGCTAAATTCCTGGGCGACCTGCGGGGAGTGACCGATCCGGAGCAGAAACGCAAGATCATCGGTCGCGACTTCATCGAAGTGTTCGACGAGCAGGCGAGTAAGTTGCAGGGCATCGAATGGTTGGCCCAGGGGACGATCTTTCCCGATATTTTGGAGAGCTTCAAAGTGGGTGAGGATGGCGTTTCGGTCAAGAGCCACCACAATGTCGGAGGGCTGCCCGAGAAGATGAAGCTGAGCATCGTCGAGCCGTTGCGGATGTTGTTTAAGGACGAGGTGAGAGCTGTCGGCAAGGAGCTCGGGATGGATGCGGATATGTTGGGCCGCCATCCGTTTCCGGGCCCGGGCCTGGGCATCCGCTGTTTGGGCGAGGTGACGGCCGAGCGGATCGCCGTTTTGCAGGATGCCGACGATGTGTTTATTCGCGCTTTGCGGGCCGAGGGGTTGTACGACAAGGTTTGGCAGGCGGGGGTGATGCTTTTGCCGGTCAACAGCGTGGGGGTGGAGAATGGTGCGAGGACTTACGAGAGTGCGGTTGCGCTGCGGGTGGTCAATTCGGTGAATGCGATGACGGCGGATGTGGTGCACCTGCCGTGGGAGTTTTTGACGCGGGTTTCGACCGAGATTATCAATAAGGTCAAGGGGGTCAATCGAGTGACTTACGACATCTCGGCCAAACCGCCCGCAACCATCGAATGGGAATGATTTTTTGCCTTAGGGGCAAAAAAAGTGAAAAACTAAAAACTAAAAACTGTTTTTTATGAAACATTTTTTCATTTTTTCTTTTTTTCTTTTTTTCATCTCGCCGCTTGCGGCGCAGCAGGACTGGGCGAACTACGGGCGGTATGAAGAGGCTAACGGGTCTGTCACTGAGAGGCCGGAGGTGGTTTTCATCGGCAACTCCATCATCGAGGGGTGGGTGAATGCGCGTCCGGAATATTTCCAAACCAACAATTTTGTGGGTCGGGGGATAGGCGGCCAGGTGACGGCGCAAACTTTAGCGCGGTTCAGGGCCGATGTTTTGGAACTGAAGCCCGAGGCGGTGGTGATTATGGTGGGGACTAACGATGTGGCCCAGAATCAGGGCTATGTGGCCGAAAAGCATATCGCCCAGAATGTCGTTTCGATGGCCGAGTTGGCGGTTTACAATGGATTGAAGGTCTATGTTTGCTCCATTTTGCCCGCGGCGGAGTATCCGTGGCGGCGCGAGATAACCGACGTTTACGGGAAGATAAAAAGAGTGAACGAGCTGGTGAAGAATGGGTTGCCAGAAGAGGCCGTCTATGTCGATATGGCTGCCGAAATGGCCGACATCACCGACGATAGTGGCAATCTGCCGCGCGAGATTGCCCACGACGGCATCCACCCGACACCCGCGGGGTACGAGCTGATGGAGCGGATTTTGGAGAAATACGGGCTATAAGCAGGCTCTCAGAATCTCGGCTGTTTTGGCCCCGTCGATGTTTCGGCCCTCGCCGTGGCGACTGCCGCGGGAGGTGAAGCGGTTCTGGATTTCGGTTATTGTAGATTCGCCTATGCCCAGCTCCGACAGACGTGTGGCCAGACCCAGCGAGCGGAAGAACTCCTCGGTTCGCCGGATAGCCTCTTCGCTCCGTTCGTAAGGGCCTCCCTGGGTGATGCCCCACACCCGCTCGCCGTATTGGAGCAGTTTGGCCATCTTTTGACCCCTCATAATGCTAAGCAGCGCAGGCAGAACGATGGCCAGGGTTTGACCGTGCGAAATGCCGTGCAGGGCGGTCAGCTCGTGCCCGATCTGGTGGGTCGCCCAATCTTCGGTCACTCCCATTGCGATAAATCCGTTGAGCCCCATCGTCGCCGAGAGCATATAGTCGGCCATCGCGTCGTAATCGTGCTTGTCGGACATCACTTTCGGAGCAGTCTCGATCAGCGTCAGAAGCACCCCTTCGGCCCATCGGTCCATCAGCGGCGACTCGCCCGAAACGGTCATATATTGCTCCATCACGTGCACGAAGGTGTCGCAAATGCCGTAAGCTATCTGTTCGTGGGGAAGGGAGAATGTGGTTTCGGGGTCGAGGATGGAGAACTGTGGATGCTGAGAGTAGAAGGCGAACTTTTCGGTCGTGGCGTCGTTGGAGATGACCGCTCCGGCGTTCATTTCGCTTCCTGTTGCGGGCAGGGTCATCACGGTTGCCAGGGGGATCAGTTCGTCCACCAGGTTGCCGTTGCGCACAATTTCCCACGGGTCGGCGGCGTTTCGAATGCTGGCGGCGATGAGTTTGGTCCCGTCGGCCACACTTCCGCCTCCGACGGCGAGCAGATAGTTTGTATCGTGGGTTTTTCCCATCTCGACGGCGCGGCGCAACGTTTCGACGCGCGGGTTGGGCTCGATGCCCCAAAATTCTATGAAGTTATGGTTTTTCAGCGCGTTTTTGACCTGGTCGTAGACTCCGTTTTGCTTCACACTTCCGCCGCCGAAGGTGACCATCAGGCGCACATCGACGGGGATTTCGTTTGCAATTTGGGCGATGGTACCTTTGCCGAAAATCAGCTTTGTGGGGTTGAGAAACGTGAAGTTTTTCATAGGAAGGTAAGTTTTTTTGCAAAGTTAAAAACTTTCTGCTAATTTTGCCGCGTAAAACTGAGCTATGGTGTAATGGTAACACTGCAGATTCTGGATCTGCCTTTCTTGGTTCGAATCCAGGTAGCTCAACAACCAAGGCCAAGCGATTGCGAGGCCTTTTTTATTATTTAAAATTATGGGTATCAGGTTTAGATTGACCCTTCTCAGTTTCCTCCAATTTGCCATTTGGGGGGCTTATCTCACCTCGATGGGGACCTATCTTGCGGGTGCGGGAATGGCCTCGAAGATAGGGCTGTTCTACGCAATGCAAGGCATCGTTTCGCTGTTTATGCCCGCTCTGGTGGGCATTGCGGCCGACCGATGGGCACCGGCACAAAAGATGCTGGGGGTGTGCCATCTGCTGTCGGCGTTGTTTATGACGGGTGCCGGATTTGCAGGGGGCGATTTCGGCGTGCTGTTCACCTTCTATTCTCTGGGCGTGGCGTTTTTTATGCCGACGATCGCGCTGTCGAACTCGGTGGCTTATCACATTTTGGAACAGAACGGGAAGGATACCGTTAAGGTTTTTCCGCCTATTCGGGTTTTCGGCACGGTGGGCTTTATCTGCGCGATGCTGGTGACCAATTTCGTGCACTTCGGGGGCGAATCGATGCAGACGTTGCCCCATCAGTTTGTTTTTTCGGCCGTTCTTGCTTTGGTGCTGGGGGTTTACTGCTTTACCTTGCCAAATGTTCCTACCGACAACGACGGGAAGATTATGTCGATGCGTCAGGCGTTCGGGCTCGATGCGTTTAAGCTGTTCAGGGATCGGAATATGGCGGTGTTCTTTGTTTTTTCGATGCTGCTCGGGGTGTCGTTGCAGATCACCAATGCGTTTGCCAACCCGTTTATCGACACCTTCCGCGGCATTGCCGAGTTTGCGGGTACGTGGGGGGCGAACAACGCCAACGCGCTCATTTCGCTGTCGCAGATTTCGGAGACGCTGTGCATTTTGTTGATCCCTTTCTGTCTTAAACGGTTCGGGATCAAGGCGGTGATGCTGGTGGCGATGTTGGCGTGGGTGCTGCGGTTCGGGCTCTTCGGGGCGGGCGATCCGGGCGGGGGAGTGTGGATGTTCGTGGCCTCGATGGTGGTTTACGGCATTGCATTCGACTTTTTCAATATTTCGGGATCGCTCTATGTGAACAGGTGCGTGAAGCCGTCGCTGCGGTCGAGCGGACAGGGGCTGTTTGTGATGATGACCAACGGTTTGGGGGCGACGATAGGGACGCTGGGGGCGCAGGTTGTGGTCAACAGGTTTGTTTATGTTCACGCCGACCCGCTCGCCCAGATCGGTGGATGGAGCACGGCCTGGTACGTTTTTGCGGGGTTCGCGCTGGTCGTGGCGTTGCTGTTCGCGATAGTTTTCCGCACCAAAAATTGATTTTATGAAAAATTTTCTTTCGGTTAAAGACATAGGAGACCTGCGTGTTGCGGTCGAAGAGGCGCGACAGGTCAAGCGCGACAGGTTTGCTTTCAGCGAGTTGGGGCGGAACAGAACGATGGTGATGCTCTTTTTCAACAGCAGCCTGCGTACGCGCCTTTCCACCCAAAAGGCGGCGATGAACCTGGGTATGAACACGATGGTGCTGGACGTGGCACAGGGGGCGTGGAAGCTGGAGACCGAGCGCGGCGTGATTATGGACGGCGACAAGCCCGAACATTTGTTGGAGGCCATTCCGGTTATCGGCTCCTATTGCGACATCATCGGGGTGCGGTCGTTTGCGGGGCTGGTGGACAGGGAGGCCGATTATGGCGAGTTGGTGATCAACCAGTTTGTCGCCCATTCGGGTCGGCCGGTGGTGAGTTTGGAGAGCGCGACCAGGCACCCGTTGCAGAGCTTTGCCGACCTTATAACCATTGAGGAGTATAAGACCAAACAGCGTCCGAAGGTTGTGCTCACCTGGGCACCGCATCCGCGGGCGTTGCCGCAGGCGGTTCCCAACTCGTTTGCCGAGTGGATGCGTGCGGCCGATTACGATTTTGTCATCACCCATCCGCGCGGGTATGAACTTGCGCCCGAGTTTGTGGGCGATGCGCGGGTGGAGTACGACCAGCGAAAGGCGTTGGAAGGGGCGGATTTTGTGTACGCCAAAAATTGGAGCTCGCTGGGCGACTATGGTCAGATTCTGTCCACCGACCGCTCGTGGACGGTGGATGCGCAGAAGATGGCGTTGACCGACGATGCGTTTTTTATGCACTGCCTGCCGGTTCGGCGGGGGATGATAGTGACGGACGAGGTGATAGAGAGCCCGCACTCGATCGTTATTCCGCAGGCCGCCAATCGCGAAATATCGGCTCAGGTGGTGCTCAAACGAATGTTGGAAAAGCTATGACAGATTTCGAAAAGATACTGACGGTGGTTCGCAAGCACCACCTTTTGACCCTGGCCACGGTTGGCAAGAGCGGTCGTCCGTGGGTTGCGCACGCGTTTTATGCGTGGTCGAAGGAGTTGGAGTGTTTTGTTTTCACCACCGATCCCGCCACTCGTCACGGCGGCGAGATGGTCGCCCACCCCAGTGTCGCTGCGGGCATCGGGCTCGAAACGCGCAATGTGGGCAAGGTTCAGGGGGTGCAGATAGAGGGCGAGGTGAGGCGTGCAGGGGACGATGTGGCAATTGCCAAAAAGGGATATTTGAAAAAATTCCCGTTTGCGGTGGTTATGGACCTCAACTTTTGGCTCCTCTCCCCCATCTCGATGAAGCTGACCGACAACACCCTCGGCTTCGGCAGCAAGGTGGTGTGGGAGAGGTGAACTACGGCAGCGAATCGAGCTGGGTGACCCATTCCGAGGCGGGGAGCGAACCGTTCAGTTCGCCCATCACGCGCCGCTTCACCTCGTCGAAAGAGGCCTTATTGGCCGATTTCACCGGTTCGCCCGGCTCCTGCGGTATCTTCAACGGATTGATGGACTTACCATTAACCTTGACGCGATAATCCAAATGCGGCCCCGTCGAAGCACCCGTCGAGCCCACGTAGCCTATCACCTGGCCCTGCCTGACACGCGTACCGACGGCGATCCCCTTGGCATAACCCCTCAGGTGGAGGTATCCGGTCTCGTAACCGCGGGCGTGCTTAATGAACAGAGTGTTCCCGCCGCCCCCGCGATCCCAAAACTTGCGCGAAACGGTTCCGTCCGCCACCGCCGAAACAGGAGTTCCGCTCGGCGCAGCATAATCGACCGCCAAATGGGGACGGATCTTGCGCGTGATCGGATGGCGCCTTGCCGTCGAATAGCCCGAACTGATGCGCGAATATTTCAGCGGAGCCTTCAGAAACTGCTTCTTCATCGAGTTGCCGTTCTCGTCCCAATAGGCTATCTTGCCATCCTGTTTGAACGGAATGGCGTGATAGGTTTTGTGGTCGTTTTCGAACACCGCGCCCCAAACCCGTCCAACTCCGGCCGGCAGGGTGTCGATATATTTCTGGTCGTAGATTATCTTGAAGCTGTCGCCGTGCTGGATGCCGAAAAAGTCGATGCTCCACCCGTAAATGTCTTCGAGCTCCACCGCCAATTCGCCCGGCAAGCCGTTGCCCACGATGGCGTTCCACAACGAACTTTCGATGGTGGCCGTGGCGTGCTTCCGCTCGATTCGAATAGGCTTTTTGCCATTCCTCACAACCAACGAATCTCTGTCCAGCGAGTCTTTCAACAGCGAGATGACGAAATAGTCCTCGCGGTTCTTCTCATAAACAAAGTGCACCAGCCGCGGCCGCGAAAGGGAGTCCATCACCGGTTCGACCAGAGCCATATAGGGCTGTCCCGCCCGCACGTTGCGCAGATCGAAAATCCCCCTGGCTTGCTGTTCGATGGTGTGGACCAGCGATGGCACGACGCCGAACCTGTCGAGGATCACCCCCATCGGTTCGCCGTTCTCGACCACACCCTCCGATATTTCGTACTGTCCCTCGGGGAAGCTGATGTCGTAGACGGTCACTGTCTTGGCGACGATCCGCTCGTTCGCAGAGCCCCCGCACCTCCACACCACGATGCCGATGCCCATAACGACTATTGCGCCGAGCACGCCCAGCACCCAGCCATAAGGACGGAGCCGCTTAAAGAGTTCCATAATCGCTGCCATAACGCTTCATTTGATCGACATAACTCTCGCCGTAAACCACAACCACGTCTTCGGGCGAACCATTCCGGTCGAGGACAAGTTCATACCGCGGATTGACAAACCCGCTGTACGGCGCCAGGCCCAGCGAATTATAGCGTTCCAGAACCTCGGCGTGCAGCTCCCTGTCGACCTTCACCCCATAGTTTTCAATGAAGTTCTTGCCCGCCTCGAAGTCGCCCGTCGATTTGATCCTCTGCACCTCGCCCAAAAGCTCGCCGACGAGTTCCCGAAGTTTCTCAAAGTCGGGTACGACGACATACCGCTTGCCGCCCTGTTGAACGATCTCTACTCCTCCCCGCTCATAGCACCAATTGGCGACGGCGGCGCGATTGCGCATGTGCGACTCCTCGATGTTGGCACCCACCTCGATGCGCGCCATCTGGGTCATCAGACCATTCATCATATAGCTGGCGTACTCCGCCCAGGCAACGTCCAAGGTGGGGATCAGTCCCAGCTCGACCATCTTCGGGTCGGCGATATAGTAGAGCGCGAACAGGTCGGCCCTCGCTTCCTCTATTGCGCTTCCATATTGCTTCATCTCGTCGCCCTTCACCCCGGGAGCAAGCCGGCCCGAGCCGTGACCGAGGCATTCGTGCAGGTCGGTGTGGAGATTGCCGCCGAGTGAACCCCACCTGGTCATCCGCTCCCGGTCTTCGTTGCGCAACACGAACTCTTCCTGAAAACCGTTGCCCTTGGCCGCCTGGTCGTAGGCGTAGGTGATGTTCTCGATAGTCACCGATTTCGAGCCGTGATCGCGCCTGATCCAGTCGGCGTTGGGCAGGTTGATGCCGATCGGGGTGGCAGGATAGCAGTCGCCGCCCAGCATCGCCGCGGTGATGACCTTGGCCGAAACGCCCTTCACAACCGGTTTGCGGAACTGGGGCGCAACGGGCGAGTTGTCCTCGAACCATTGGGCGTTGTCGCTGATGATTTCGCTTCGCCTGGTGGCGTTCAGGTCTTTGAAGTTCACCACGCTCTCCCAGCTCGCCTTGCGTCCCAGCGGATCGCCGTAGGTCTCCGTAAATCCGTTCACAAAGTCGACCCTCGACGCGGTGTCCTCCACCCACGCGATGTTGAAGCGGTCGAAAGTATGCAGGTCGCCGCTCTTATAGTATTCCACGAGCAACTCGATGGTTCGCTTCTGATCTCCGCGGGCATATTTAGCCGCCTTTTCCAGGCAATCCACAATGCGGAAAAGGGCACGGTCGTACATTCCACCCACGCGCCACACCTGCTCGGAGAGCTTGCCGTTCTCCTTGACAAGTTTGGAATTGAGCCCATAACTCATCGGCGTTTTATCGCTCGGGTCGACCATCGCCGCGTAAAAACTCTCCGCCTCGGCCTGCGTCACGCCCTCATAATAGTTCATCGCACTGGTCGCCAGCAGGTCTTCGCCCGCCGCCTGATTGACCCTCATCGGATAGAGCTCGGGATTGAAAATAATCTCCTTCAAATGACCCGCCGCCGGAGCAACGCCGTCGAACCAGGTCTCGGAAAATTTGGGAACGAACTTCGCCATCGAATAGTGGTGGTGAATGCCATTGGCAAACCACACCTTCTTCAGGTAAGTTTCGAACGCAACGAAATCGGCATCGGACCTGTCGCCGGTATAAGAAAAATAGATGCCCTCCAAAAGATTTCTGATAGCAAGATTGTGCCGAAAATTCTGATCCCACACGATGTCGCGCCCATAAACGGCCGCCTCGGAGAGGTAATAAACCAACAATTTTTCCTCCAACGGCAACTCCTCGAAGCCGTCGACCTCATACCGGAGAACCTTTACATCATCGAAACGGTCGACAATCCAGCTTTGGGCGTCGGCGGGAAGGGCACATAAAAGCATAGCAATAGCAAGAATAATTTTCATAAAAAAGCAAGGGTTAGGGACGGTTTGGCGCAAAGTTACATTTTTTTTCTAATTTTACCGCGTTTTTTAGCGTCAAAAAAAATGAAGACAGTCACCACGCGTGCCGCTCTGACCGATGCCCTGAAAGGTGCCGGCGACATCCGTTTTATCCCCACAATGGGTGCCCTGCACGAAGGCCACCTCTCTCTGGTGCGCGCCGCAGCGGGAGGCACGGTGGTCGTGAGCATCTTTGTCAACCCCACCCAGTTCAACGACCCGGGCGACCTGCGCAACTATCCGCGCACGCCCGAGCGTGATCTTGCTATGCTCGAAAAAGAGGGGGTGGATGTGGTTTTTATGCCGACCGTGGAGGAGATCTATCCCGAGCCGGACACGCGGATTTTCGATTTCGGCGAGCTCGACAAGGTGATGGAGGGCGCGACCCGTCCGGGCCATTTCAACGGCGTGGCGCAGGTTGTAAGCCGCCTTTTCGAACTGGTGAAGCCGCAAAAGGCGTACTTCGGCGAGAAAGATTTTCAGCAAATCCAGATCATTCGTGAAATGGTGCGACAGTTGGGGCTCGATGTCGAGATCGTTCCGTGTCCCATTGTTCGCGAGCCGGACGGGTTGGCTATGTCGAGCCGCAATGCGTTGCTCACTCCCGAGCATCGGGCTGCCGCACCCGATATTTACCGTGCGCTGAAAATGGGTGAAAATGTGGTCGAAAATATCGAGCGGAACGGGCTGCTCAAAGTGATTTATTATACCGTTCGGGACGGGCGTGCTTTTGTTGCCGTTCAGGCCGGAAATGTCAGATTGATAGATAATTATGCTTATTGAAGTTTTGAAGTCGAAGATTCATCGCGCGCGGGTTACGTGTGCCGATTTGAACTATGTCGGGTCGATCACCATCGACGCCGATCTGATGGATGGTGCGGGGCTGGTTGCGGGCGAGCGGGTGTTTATTGCCGACGTGGATAATGGCGAGCGGTTTGACACCTATGTGATTCGGGGCGAGCGCGGGAGCGGGGTGATAGGGGTGAACGGGGCGGCGGCGCGCAAGGTTCAGGTGGGTGATAGGTTGATCGTGATGGCTTATTGCCACGTCACGCCGGATGAGGCCCGGGAGTTGAAGCCGATGGTGGTTTTTCCGGACGAAACGACCAATCGGCTGGTTTGATTTTTCGCATTTTTTTATATCTTTACAGCCGAATAATTAATTAACCGCTATGAAAAAAATTCTTGTTTTGCTGTTCGTTGCAGTTTTTGCGATGAACGCAGGGGCCCAAAAGGGCGAGTACAGTTACCAAACTGTCAAAAACGATCCGCTCAACGCGCGCATCTACACGCTCGACAACGGATTAAAGGTCTATCTGACCGTCAACAAAGAGCAACCGCGAATCCAAACCTACATTGCGGTTCGCGTCGGCGGAAAGAACGACCCCGCCGAAACCACCGGTCTGGCCCACTATTTCGAACACCTGATGTTCAAGGGCACACCCAGCTTCGGCACCCAAAACTATGAGGCCGAAAAGCCGCTGCTGAACCAAATCGAGCAGCTGTTCGAGCAGTATCGGGTCGAAACCGACGAGGCGAAGCGTAAAGAGATATACGCACAAATCGACCAGATCAGCTACGAAGCCTCGGGCTATGCCATCCCCAACGAGTACGACAAGTTGATGGCGGCCATCGGTGCCAGCGGAACCAACGCCTACACCGGTTACGACCAGACGGTCTACGTGGAGGACATCCCCTCGAACCAGGTCGAAAACTATCTGAAAATCCAGTCGGACAGGTTCCAAAATCCCGTTATCCGCGGTTTCCACACCGAGTTGGAGACCATCTATGAGGAGAAGAATATGAGCCTGACCAGCGACGGCCGCAAGGTGTTGGAGAGAACGTTGAGCACTCTGTTCCCCACCCATCCCTACGGCACGCAGACTGTGCTGGGAACTCAGGAACACCTGAAAAATCCCTCGATAACCAACGTGCGGAACTATCACGCGACGTGGTATGTGCCCAACAATATGGCGGTTTGTATGTCGGGCGACTTCGATATGGACGAAACCATCGCTTTGGTGGACAAGTATTTCGGCGGAATGAAGCCCAACAAGAACCTGCCGACCAATATCGGCCGCGCCCTGCCGACGATCCACCAGCCTATCGTGAGCGAAGTCGTGGGTCTGGATGCCGAGAATGTGACGGTGGCCTGGCGTACGGGCGGCTCGAACTCGGACGATGCCGATATTATGAACATCCTGTCGGGCATCCTCTACAACGGTCAGGCCGGCTTGGTGGACCTCGATCTGGTTCAGCAGCAGAAGGTGCTCAGTGCTTATGGGTTCTATTATAACTTTGCCGACCACGGGATGTTGCTTATGCAGGGCCGTCCCAAGGAGGGCCAGACGTTGGACCAGGTGAGGGAATTGTTGATCGCCCAGGTGGACAAGTTGCGCAAGGGCGATTTTGACGAAAAGCTCATCACGGCGACGGTGAACAACTATAAGGCTCAGCAGCAGAGATATTACGACAGCAACGGCGGGCGCGCCGATGCGTTCGTCACCTCGTTCATCGAGGATATTCCGTGGGAAAAGATGGTTACCCAGCTCGATCGCATCGGCAAAATAACCAAAGAGCAGGTGGTGAAGTTTGCCCGCGAGAGGTTCAGGGACGACAACTATGCCGTGGTGTATAAGCGCGAGGGCAAAGACCCGAACGAACTCACCATCGAGAAACCGGCGTTGACCCCCATTCAGACCAATCGCGACGCGGCGAGTGCGTTCGTGACCGCGATCCAGAATTCGAAGGTGGAGCCTATCGAGCCCGTGTTCCTCGATTTCGACAAGGATATGAGCCGGTTGAAGGGCAAGAGCGGTGTTGAGGTGTTGTATAAGGAGAATACGACGACGGATTTGTTCGAGTTGGAGTATATTTTCGAGGTGGGCAACAACAACGATCCCACTGTCTCTCTCGCTTCGCGTTATTTGGAGTATCTGGGCACGGCCGACATGACTGCCGAACAGTTGGCGGCCGAGTTCTATGCCATCGCTTGCTCGTGGAGGGTCAGTGTGGCCGAAGATCGTACCCACGTTGCCATCTCGGGCCTGAGCGAGAATATGACCCGCGCGATGGAATTGACCGAAAAGTTGCTGAACGGTGCAGTGGCTAATGAGGCCATTTTGGAGGGCTTGAAGGGCGATATGATGAAGTCGCGCGCCGATTCGAAGTTGAATCAGAGTGCGAATTTCAGTCGTTTGCTCACCTACGCTCAGCGCGGGCCCGAATACATCAAGGGTACCACTTTGACCAACGAGCAGTTGGCGGCCATCACTTCGGAGGAGTTGTTGGGCAAACTGAAAAACTTCCGCACTCAACAGCATAGGGTCCTTTACTATGGGCCGAAGAGCGAAAAAGAGGTGTTGAGGGATATTGTGAATTGTCACGATATTGTTGCAACCCTTGTTCCGGTGGGGAGTAAGGTGGAGTATCCTTATCCTGTGACCGATGGCAGCAGTGTGCTGTTGGCCGAGTATGATGCGGCGCAGATTTACTATTTCCAGAGCAGCAATCGCGGGGAGAAGTACGATGTGAAAAATGATGCACCTGTTGCGCTCTACAACAGTTACTTCGGGGGTGGGATGTCGAGCATCGTCTTTCAGGAGATGCGCGAGGCTCGCGGCCTTGCCTACATGGCGCAGGCGTTTCTCAGTCAGCCGATGAAGGTCTACCGACCCTATATGTACGGTGCGATCATTGCCACACAGAACGACAAGTTGAAGGATGCGGCGTTGGCGTTCGACGACATCATCAACAATATGCCCCAGAGCGAGGCGGCGTTTGCTATCGCCAAGGAGAGTTTGATGGCCGAGTTGCGCACCGAGCGCATCATCAAGGCGGGCATTCTTTGGGAGTGGATCGAGGCCCAGGATATGGGGTTGGATTACGATCGCCGCAGGGATGTTTTCGAGAAGTTGCCCGCGATGACGTTGGGTGATGTGACGGCTTTCCAGCAGAAGTGGATTCGTGGGCGCGATTATACGTTTAGTATTTTGGGCCGCTCGGCCGATCTCGACCAGGAGTTCTTGAAAACCCTCGGGCCTGTTCGCAAGGTTTCACTGGAGGAGATCTTCGGGTATTGATTTTCCGTGATAATGGCGGTGATACTTCCGCTGTCTTAAAAAACGAGCAGGGCTGTACTTTGTGTACTATCCCTGCTCGTTTTTTTTCGACGAGCGTTGTCTGACCGCCCTTCTGACGAAAAATTGTTTAAGGAGTTATCCGATCGGCAGCCTGACCTCGAACACGTGGCCGTCGCTGGTTATCTCGATCTTGCGGCCGGTGAGCAGCTGCCACCGATGGGCCAGGTTCTCAAGCCCGATACCGGTGCCGCGCTCGGGCTCCAACTTCGGATTGATGGGATTGGAAACAACCAGCCAACCGCCCTCCGTCCGGATGGAAATCCGCAACGGCTTGGAGCGGCTAATGGTGTTGTGCTTCACTGCATTCTCCATCAACGGCTGAATGGAGAACGTGGGCAACTGCCAATCCAGCTTCTCAGGCTCGACGGCTATGTCGACAAAAAACTTGCCATCGTACCGCACTTCCAACAGATATTTGTACGCCTCGACAAACTCCAACTCCGCCGCCAAAGTGGTCGTGGCGTTGGGTTCGCTCTGGATGGTGTAACGGAAAGTGTCGCTCAACCGGTCGATGTATCTCACCGCATCGTCGCTCCGTCCCTCTCTGACCAAAGCCGACAAAGAGTTGAGCGAATTGAACAGAAAATGGGGGTTTATCTGCCCCACAAGGGTGTTGAGCCGTGCCGCCAGATTTTCGGTGTGGAGCTGTTCGGTCTTGCGGATCAATTGATAAGTGCGCCCATATAGCAAAGCAAAAACCAGTACGAAAGCACACTTCATAAGGTCGATCGGCCCCACTCTGCCCGGAATGACCAGCCAAACCACCGCCGCCATCGCCCCTATCGCAATCGCCGAACGCGAAAAATAGAATCTCAAAGAGGTATTCCGCGCCGCCCCCATAGTCACCAGGCAAAGCATCACAAACGCCAACACCAGGTAAAACGCCAACTCGGTCACCATTTCGGCAGGCCCCTCGGGCGAATCGAACCGCGCGCCATAGTCCACCGGCTCGCCGTCCAGCTCCAACACACGCCACATATATTGGTTGGCGGCGGGATTAACCGGATCGCGCGCAATCACCTTCAACCGGTTGCCCTCCGACAGCGACAACCGCCGAACCAACCGCGAGGCGACATAAATACTGTCCACGTGGGCATCGCCCTCGCACAAAATATAGCCATAACCGTCGGCGTGAATGTGCAACGTGCCGGTATGGGGTGCATCTTCGCCCTCGGGCAACCAGCGCGGGGGAGCCTCGGCGTCGCGGCTGTTCTGTTCGCGAATGGCCAGCAGATACGAAAAGTTCACCACCAAGCACACCACCACCGCAAGCAGCAGGTTGATGATGAGCGTATTGTACCGTTTCGTCATAAGTGTTTTTCGACCTCCGCCATCAGCTTATCGGCCTCATTGAGTCCGATCAGAAATTTCTGTTCATAGATGTCCTCTATCTCCACCAGCTCGGTGAGTTGCGAGGCGTAGACCTTGACAAAAGTCCAGTCGGCCAGGCAGAGCCAATAGCCGAAATAGCCCATCACGCCAGGGCTGCCGAAGACCGGAACGAGCAGGCCATAATCGGAGATGTCGACCCGTTCCACTCCCTTTATGTGGTTGAACGGAATGATGGTCATCTCCACCAGGCATCGGATTTCGATGGCGTTGTCGGTGACTTTGACGTTTCGGGGGATGGAGAGCGAGCCGAGGGCCAGCAGTGCGAAGGTTACGGAGCTGAACCAGGCGGGCAGATAGTAGGTGGAACTGAATATCCATAGCGCGGCGATGGCTAATGCCACGACGGAAAGAGTGATGAGTGTGACCCGCCTCACCCGCCTGTCGAACACATATTTGAACCTTGCCGCCATCCGGTGCAAATGTATGAAACTTTTTGCTTTCCCCGAAAATAGTTTTTACCTTTACAGTGGATTTACCGACTTTTTACTGACTAAACCTTCCAAAATTATGAGGAAACTGATTTATTTTGTTTTCGCCGTCCTTGCGGTGAGTTGTGCTAAGGATGGCACGACTGAGACTGCAGGGTTGTTGACGCGAGGCCAACCCGAAGAGGTTATTGTTCTTGGGTTGCCGGACGGGGACAATCCGCACCTCTCACCTCCGGTTACAGTCATCGTTGTTAGGGATAAAGATGAGAGTATGGTCGTGCCGGAATGGTGGGATGAATCGAGCGGCAATCACGGAAATCCTTCGGGAGGCGGTGGTGGAAGTGGAGGCAGTACGGGTAGTGGAGGAACAGGTAATAACGGTGCAATAGAGGTTAATCCAAACCCGGATGGATATTTTGTCGTAACAGTTTCGGCTAATCCTCCGACAGGAGGATCGGTGAGTGGAGGGGGTAATTATCTTCCTCACTCTTCGGCGAGGGTTTCGGCATCGGCAAATGATGGCTATACGTTTGTTAATTGGACGGGTACGGCCACCGTATCCACCTCGACCATTAACATTCCGGATGTCTTCCTGAATATGGAGTTTGTGGCAAATTTCAAGCGCGATGAGAATTATGTTCCGCCAACCGAACCGACCGATCCATGCGAAAGTATGGTATTGAAAATGGGTAATCCGACATTTGTCAATATGCTCAATTCTCTTCAATCTCTCACCTCGTCGAACTACGAAGCCGGCAGAGCATATACCTATTCTAATGGGGTGTATACCTTTATCAACCATGATGGAGAACCCAACGATCCGGGGATAGACTGGAATCCCAGTTCAAATAATAAAATAGACGGACACGTTCATTCCCATTATAACGATGGTACTTTACCGATATTTTCTGTAAGCGATATTCTGATTCCTGGCTTTTGGGATTCCATTGGAGGGATAAACAACCTCGATGCTTTTTCTTTGGGAACCGTCACATATGGTGGAACATATTTTTTGCAAATTAGTAATGTGGCAACTTATAGGAGGTTCTATAACATGTATGGTAGCAACGGGCAAATTGATTCTGCTCTTGAGTTTATGTATGCAGGTTTTATTAATTCAAATATGTCAATCGCAGATGTTACAACAAATTTTGTTAGGTTTTTGAACGCCACAGGTACAGGTATGACTCTCATGAAGAAAGATAGTGACGGATTTGTCAAGCTGGGAGTCAATATGAATAATAAGTTGACGCAATTTAGATGTTTGAAATAACTTTTTTAGATTGGAGAATATGAAAAGAATTACACTTATTTTAATTGCATTTGTATCTGTAATACAAATTGCACAGGCGCAAATAGACAAAAACGGCAATCCCGATTTCTCATTTAAGCACGATCCATCATTGTTTGTCGGGACTTGGGAAGCAAGCCAAGGCGATAATTCATACACGTTAATCATATCAAAATACAAATTTGAGGTAAATCAGGAACTCGGGTTATATGCCGACATTCTGGTGGGTGAACTGATTTACAAAACAAATGGCGAAGTTGTGCGTCATATTAAACCAGATGGACATAAGGCTATGTTTAGTATATTTGGTTCTAATATTCGGAGCACCCACTTGGCAAACTTTGTTCTCGATGATCTGGATCGGAGGGTTCGGGGAGAAGGGGAGTTTTCTGTCGACAAGAATGATCTGCTAAAGGCTCAATGGAAACTTAAAAAATATCCGGAGAACAAAATACGTGCAGGTCTTGGTTCTATGAATAGGGATTTGAATAAAAAAGATTTCGATATTCCGATGAATTTGCAATGGAGAAAGGTCGAATAATGAGCAGGTTAATGAGTATTCTCGTGCTTTTTTGTCTAACAACCATTCAGGCGATAAATGCACAGGAAGAAGAAAAGGTGACGGATCCCAGCCGGTTTAGGAACGACCCTGCGTTGTTCATCGGCAAATGGGAGGCAAAACACGGAAGCCAAACGTATGAATTGATTATTTCACAAGAGAAATTTCATCCAGGTCTGGAAGGACATTTTGTCGATGTTTTAGTCGGCGAGATGATCTATAAAACAGATGGCGTGGTTGTAAAACACATTAAACCGGAAGGTGCTGTGGCGATGTTCTCCGTATGGGGTAGTCCGGGATTGCCAAGTTCTCACTCAGCGAAATTCAGCCTTAATGACTTTGAACGCGAAACGAAAGGCGACGGAGAATTTGTGATAGATAAGAATGATCCCTCGAAAGCTCGGTGGAAACTTGACAAACGTCCGAAAGAACAAATGGATGGGGCTAGGTTCAAGGGTTGGAACAAGAATGAGTTTGATATTCCGATGAATTTACAGTGGAGAAAAGTTGAATAAAAATACGATTTATTTTATCAACCGGCCCGCTTACCTGAGAGCGGGCTATTTTTTTAGCATTCGCTCGATGTCGTCGTGCAGGCGGCGGTAGAGGAAGCAGTCCTTATAGTCCTGGTTATAGATCAACGTGTCCCGCACATTCATCAACGCATTGCGATAATTACTCATCTCATTCCCCAACGCAACCCCACGCTGTGCCGAAGTGGTAATATTATTCTCGCTCAACGCCTTCAACTTCTCACACACCGCGCTCAGCATCGGCATCACCACATTGTCCAACAACGTGTGGCCGTGCATAAACAAATAAGTGTTCTGTTCACTCACCCCACGTGTCTTCAGCCGACGCAAAAAGTCGGGTATCTGCTCGCTGTGACTGGGATGGTGGGAGGACAGCGAACGCACCCGCCTCTCGACATTCGTGCGCAACCACTCCAAAGTGTCCCGCCCGTTGTTCTCCACTTCCAAATAGTTCAGCCGAACGGTGTTCTTGAAGTCAATAAGCTTGAAAATGTGCTCGTCGCCCAGCAAAGCCGAATAGACGTACCACGCAAATGCAGGATAAATGACCTGCGAATAGCCCTCCATAAAGGCCTCGAAATCGAAGATACGGGCGTCGTTCTTCGTCGCCCGGGTACACACGTTCCTGAGCGCAGGCGCATAACAAATATAGTTCTCGGCCGAATAAGTGTAGGTGTGAAACACATAAGGAGAGGAGAGAACCCGCTTGCTCTGCTCGGTGCCGCCGTCGAACAGAAAGTCGAAGTCGCTGTCGACACACAGCAACCACGCGGGCGAACTCCGGGGCACCATCTCCATCACCACCCGTTTGCCCTTAGCAAGGTCGGGCCGCGGCGGAACGGCAATCTCGAAAGTAACCCGGTCGCTCTCGAAATCGTCGAACACTCCGCGCCAGAAAGCCACATCGTCGTACCCCTCGACATAGACCCGCACCACCCGCTGACCCTCTCGGGCCGGCAAACGAGTCGGCAAAAATTCCGATTCTTTATGCTTCTTCTTATAGGCCATAAATCAAACCGTGTGCATTCCGACTGTATGTTTCATCCACCGCCCCTGCGCGCGCAATACCTGCTCGATGATGTCGCGTACGCACCCCTTGCCGCCCTCATATCGCGAAACATAGGCGGAGATATCCCGCACCTCGTGGCACGCATCGGCCGGACAAACCGCCGTACCCACCATCCGCATCACCCCCAGATCGGGAATGTCGTCGCCCATATATATGCACTTTTTCAGGTCCAATCCCTCGCGCGCGACCAGCTCCCGCAGAGCCGCACACTTATCGGCCACATTTGCCTGCACCCCGCTCACCTTCAACTTGCGGAACCGTTGCTCCAAAAGTTCGCCACGACCCCCCGTGATGACAAAAATCCGGTACCCCTCGCTGATGGCATAGGTGACGGCATAACCGTCGCGGGCGTGGTAGAACCTCAGAAAATCGCCACCCTCCAGCAGGCCGATAACTCCGTCGGTGAACACTCCGTCCACGTCGAAGATGAAGGTGTCGACCCCCGTCAGCTTCTCTTTGAAATTTTCCATATTTGTTCGCTCACCCGCTTATATATCTCCACCAGCTCGGGATGCTCTTCGCGCAGAATGGCCAGGTGTTTTTTCATAATCTCTTCGTCGCCCCTCGATGCGGCACCCGTTTGGGCGTCGCGCGGCGAGGGCATTGCGAGGGCTTTGGTGTATGTCTCGGCAATGATGGGCCGCAACGCATCGAAGCCCAGGCCGATGTCCGTCACTATCTCTTCGCCCAGGCTCAGCATTGCGTTCGAAAAGTTGTTGGCAAACGTGCCCGCCAGATGGAGGTGGCGTCGCTTCTCGGAGTTCATCTCGGTCACGCTGTCGGACAACGCCTCGGCCACCTGCCGCAGCGTTTCGAGGGCATAGCTGTTCGCTCCCTCGACAAAGAAGGGTGTGAGGTGGAAATTGTCGATCCGCCGGCCCCAGGTGAAGGTTTGCAACGGATATATCACACCGCGATTGACGACTGTCCCCGAAATCTGCTCCATTGCGACGCATCCGGCGGTGTGCGCCACCACTGCATTGGGCGGAAAGGGCAGGGTGTGCGAAACCTCACCCACCGCGTCGTCGCTCACCGCCAGAATGTAAACATCGGCATCGACCAGCACATCGGGCCTGCCGTGTTTGCGCGACCAACTGCCCGCCAGCTTTATGCCGTGGGCGCGTGCAATCTCGTGACCCAGCACCTCGGCCACATTGCCGTCGCCCACCACCGCCACACGAATAATCCCCTTGCCGGTGAGCTGGCTGAGCAGATTCTTGCGCCTCGGCTGGGCCGCCCGCCGTTCCATCTCGAACTCGCCGATGTTCTGCATCGCAAACGACAACTCGCCACCGAAAAGCAATATCTGCCAACTGATCTGCAACCACAACAGAAACAACGGAATGGCCGCAAACGTCCCGTAAATGGCGTTATAAGAGCTCAGGTTGCCCTGAATAAAAACGTAAATAACCTGAAAAAGCGAAAAACACACTCCCGCCACGATGCCCGCCTTCAAAGCGTTCTTGAACTTCACGTCGGTGTTGGGCAGCACATAATAGACCAGCGAAAACATCACCACCAAAATGGCCGCCGCCGCAACGCTGAACAAAATCTCAGCCCCCAACGTTCCCGTGAAAACCTCAACCCGCCGCCGAATCCCGACATAAACGCTATTAGCCGCCAAAAGCAGGATCGGCACCAAAATAACAAGGGCCATATAAACGCTGAACCTGCGCGCAAACGACCTCGACCGCTTCACCTCCCAAATCTTATTGAACGCCCCCTCCACGTTGCCGAACACCTGTATCACCGCCCACAGCAACACCCCGAACGCACTAATCGCCATAATGCCCCCACGGGTGCGCGCCAAAAGGTTGTTAATAAAGGTAACTATCTGATCGACCACCTCGGTATAGTTGGGTAGCAGATCGTAAAGATAGGTGCTGAACGCCTCCTCCATTCCGAAGCCCTTGAAGACCACAAAAATCAGGGCCAAAACAGGCACCAGCGACATAATGGTGAAGAACGACAGGGCGGCCGAGCGTATCTCGGTATCGTGGCGTCCGAAACCTTTTGCGGTGTAGATAATCACCCTGAGTTGCCGCACCGCCCACCAGCGGCTGGTCGAGAGTTCCTTTTCGCCCACGTGCCAAATGCCGTGGGTCAAAAAATCTATTATTCTGCGGATCATACAGCACAAAGATAAACAAAAATTGTGCTACTTTTGCACTATTATGCTTTATCCTTTACAATTCACGCCGCGAGTGAAAAAGCTCGCGTGGGGGGTCGAAAACTGGGTCGTGTCCGGAATGCGGGGCGACGAAACCAAGGTCCGCTCGGGCTTTCTGAAAAGCAACTCGCCCAGCGAGCTCACCGAAACATATATGGGCGAACTCATCGGCGACGAGCCCTACCTGCGCTTCGGCGACGAGTTTCCGCTACTTGTCAAGGTCATCGACACCGACCAGCAGCTCTCCGTTCAGGTTCATCCCGACGACGCTCTGGCCGCCCGCCGACACAATGCATACGGTAAAACCGAGATGTGGTACATCATCGAGGCGCGTCCCGATGCCAGAATAGCCCTCGGATTTAAGGAAGGGGTTACCCCCGAAGCCTACGTCCGTGCCGTGGAGGATGGAACCGTTGAGCAACTGTTGAACTATATTCCCGTGAAGGCGGGCGATGCGTTCTTTGTTCCGGCAGGCACGGTGCACGCTCTGGGCGGCGGCATCTCACTGGTCGAGGTCCAGCAACCCAGCGACATCACCTATCGCATCTTCGACTATGGCCGCGGGCGCGAACTGCACACCGAGCTGGCGGGCGATGCGATAGTTTTCGACGCCCCGCCGCGCATCATCTCGCAATCCGCTCCGCCCGACGAAGCGGCCTTGCTGGTCGAGGACAGCCACTTCACCGTCAATCTGCTGAACGTTGCCACGGCGCTCACCCGCGACCTTGCCCACATCGACTCCTTTGTGCTCTACACCTGCACCGCAGGAGAGGTGACGGTCGGCGGCGTCGAGCTGAAAAGCAGAGACACCGTCCTAATCCCTGCGGATCAAAACGGTGTCTCGATAACCGGCTCCGGCACCTTACTGGAAACCTATATCTAAAAGCTCCGAAATTTCTATATATCGAACTCCCTCAGCTCGAAGGCGTCGCGGATCTCGGTCTGGCTAATAACGGTCCTGCCGTCGGTGCCGAAGAACGACTTGGTGTACGAAATCACCTCCACGTTGCTGTTCCCCTGATAGGTATATTCGTCCCATTTTTCGGCCATCGTCGCGCCGCTCAGCTGGCTACCCGTCACCGTGATGTTCTCGCCAACATACCTCTCATAGCGGGTGGTCTGCGAGCCGTTATAGTACCACCACTCCAATTCGACCAGCTTCTGAGCCACGTGGGTTTGACGCATACGGATCATCTTGCGTTCGCTGTCGGCATAAGTTGCGGTTACTTTACGGGTGGTCGTTTCGTCGCCACGCTCTATCAACTCGTCGTACTCCACTATTGCGCCGCCCGAACCGTCTTCGGAATAGAGGTAGCCTGTCTTCAGGGTGTGTACATCGCCGTCCATCTCCTCTTCGCGGGTGATGCGGTTGGCCGAATCGAACTCGCGCTTCATCCACTGGTACGGATCGGCCTCGCCCGTGCGGGTTACTTCGTATGAGGCTTGCACGGTGGCGGTTTTGTAAACCAGTTCGTGGGTCTCGGTCGAGGGGAAGGGAGTATAGTTGGTCCTCAGGAAGGTGATCTTTTGGCCTTCGTACTTATATTCGGTGTCCTCATAGATGGGGAATCCGAATTCGGTTTTGGTTTCGCCCACCTGACGGATCATTCCGCCGGTGTATGCCCACTCGAATTCGGTGCGGACGGTTTGGCCGTTAGTCTCTTCTTCGTGCCATGCGTGTACGGGTTGCCTGTATGCCGAGTCGGCGCCTTTGTAGTTACAGCTGACGATTGCGGCGGTGGCTAAAAGTAAAATAAGCTGTTTCATAATCTATGATAAGTTTACAATGCCGCAAAGTTAGTAAAAATAGAACAAAATCAAATTATTTTGAAAAATATAGATATATGTATTGCATAGTATTATTTTTGTTCGTACTTTTGTGGCGTCGGATGTAACCATTTGGAGTGGTGCACGTCTAACTTCACAAAACACAAACTTATACGAATGATCAAGATTCGCAATCTCAACAAGACCTACAACCTGGGGCAGCCCAATGCTCTCCACGTTTTGAAAGGTATCGACCTGGACGTCAAGGCAGGCGAGTTCCTCTCCATTATGGGGGCCTCGGGATCGGGCAAGTCGACGCTGCTGAACGTGATCGGCATTTTGGACAACTACGATTCGGGCAAGTACATCCTCGACCACACGCTGGTGAAGAATCTTTCCGAGACCGCCTCGGCCGAACTGCGCAACCGCAAAGTGGGCTTCATCTTCCAGTCGTTCAACCTGATCTCCTATAAGAATGCGATGGAAAATGTCGCCCTGCCGCTCTACTATAACGGTGTGGCGCGCAAGAAACGCAACGCGATGGCGATGGAGTATCTCGAAAAGCTGGGGCTGGGCGAGCACGCGAACCATCTGCCCAGCGAGCTGTCGGGCGGACAAAAGCAGAGGGTGGCCATTGCGCGGGCGTTGATCTCGCGGCCGAGCATCATTCTGGCCGACGAGCCGACGGGTGCCCTGGACACCACCACTTCGAGGGAGGTGATGGAGCTGATGAGGGAGGTGAACAAGAGCGAGGGCATCACGATGCTGATAGTCACCCACGAGGGTGCGGTTGCCAGAGCGACCAACCGGCTTATATATTTAAGGGACGGGATCATCGAGAAGGATGAGGTGAACGCTAATCCGGTAATTGAATTTTAGGCGATGTTCGATCTTTTAGGTGAGATATTGGAGACGATGCGGCGCAATAAGTTGCGCACGTTTCTCACGGGCTTTGCCGTTGCGTGGGGGATATTTATGCTCATCGTGTTGCTGGCTATGGGCAACGGGTTGCAGAACGGGGTGAAGAGCAATATGCGCAATCAGGCCACCAACACGATGTACCTCAACCCTGGTTGGACCTCGATGCCCTATAAGGGATTGCGGGCCAATCGCCGCATCCGTTTCGACAACCGGACGGTCGATTTTGTTCGCAAGAATGTTCCCGAGGTCGATGCCCTCACCGGTTACATTTGGCGTTCGACGACCAGTGTGAGTTACGGCGAGGAGTACGGCACGTGGATGTTGGAGGCGGCGATGCCCGAGGTGGCGGAAATAATGAATTTCGAAATCGTCAAGGGTCGCTTCCTGAACGACATCGACGAGGCTCAGCAACGCAAGGTGGCGGTGATAGGCAAAGCGACGGAGGAGACGCTGTTCGTGAACGGAGAGGATCCGCTGGGGAAATACATCGTCATAGATGGTATCGCTTTTCAGGTTATCGGGGTTTGGGATACGCCGTGGTCGCCCAACAATAATCCCTCGATCTCCATTCCGTTCTCGGTCGGCAACAAGTTGTACAATCGCGGTTGGGGGGTTAGCGGCATTGAGTTCACGATCAGGCCCGGCGCGGTGACCACAATCGAGGAGGGCGATGCGTTAGAGAAGCGGGTGAGGGAGGTGCTGGGTCCCTATTTGGGCTTCGATCCGACGGACCGCTCGGCTATGTATATTTGGAACAATGCAAAAGGCTCGTTGGAGATGCAGAATGTGTTCAGCTATCTGGAGATTTTCCTGTGGGTGATCGGGTTTGCGTCGTTGATGGCGGGGCTGGTCGGGGTGGCTAATATTATGTTGGTGACGGTGAAGGAGCGCACGCGCGAGATCGGCATTCGCAAGGCGTTGGGTGCCAGCCCGTGGTCGATCATCAAATCGGTAATCATAGAGGCGGTGTTCATTACTTCGGTTGCGGGCTATCTGGGCATTATGGCCGGAGTGGGCATTATGGAAGTGGTGGCGAGGCAGATAGGGTCGGTGGGTTCCGATTCCGGCGGGTACAACGGTCAGGGGATGACGATGTTTAAAGATCCCACGGTGGGATTGGGGATTGTGTTCTCGGCCCTCCTGCTGCTGGTCGTTTGCGGGGTCGTGGCGGGGCTGATACCCTCATTGCGCGCCACGCGGATCAAACCGATAGAGGCGATGCGAGCCGATTAAAAAATTGAATTGAAATGAAGTTTTTCGATACAGATAGTTTACACGGCGGCAACGGCCGCTGCGATTTGGCAAGAGTGTTTTTGCGAACCATAATGTAGCAGGGTGAAATGAAGTTTTTCGATACAGATAGTTTACACGAGATTTGGGCGACCATCACGCGGAACAAGTTTCGCAGTGTGGCCACCGGGTTCGGGGTGTTCTGGGGCCTGTTTATGTTGATAGTCCTGCTGGCTATCGGCAACCGCATCACCCAGAATGTTATAGCTCAGGTGGATGGTTTCGCCACCAACTCGGTCTTTATTTGGAGTGGCCGCACGACGGAGCCCTATAAGGGTTATCGTAAGGGTCGTTGGTGGAGTTTTCAGATGTCGGACCTGCCTAAGATTCGCGAGCGCAGTCAGTTGGCCGATATTATTTCGCCTGCCATACAGATGCGTACGGGAGATAAGGGCGTGGTGAGGGGGGTGAAGAGCGGCGGTTACCAGGTGAATGGTGTTTATCCCGAATACTTTAAGATCCAAACGGTGGGGATGGTTGCGGGTCGAATGCTTAACGAGGTCGACATCGAGAGCCGCCGCAAGGTGTGTGTTATTGGCGAGACGGTTTACGAGACGCTGTTTAATCCGGGCGAGAACGCTATCGGCGAGTTTATTCGCATCAATGGGATATATTTTCAGGTGATCGGGGTTGTCGAGCCGGTGTCGTCGGCGAGCATTTTCGGACGGGTGGAAGAGATGGTGATGCTGCCTTTTACCGTTCATCAGACACTTTTTGGACGCGGGGATGAGTTCTATTTTTTGGCTGTTACGTCGAAAAAAGGGGTGAAGGCGACCGATGCCGAGGCGGAGGTTAAGAGGATTATTCGCGAGATAAAGGACATTTCGCCGACGGATGGTCCGGCGGTGGGAGGTGTGAATGTCGAGCATCAGTTCAATATGTTCAATATGCTGTTTCTGGGCATCAACTTTTTGATGTGGATGGTGGGGCTGGGGGCCTTGATGAGCGGCATTATCGGCATTTCGAACATTATGTTGGTGACGGTGCGTGAGCGGATGCGCGAGATCGGGGTGAGGCGGGCACTCGGGGCCAAGCCGTGGAACATCATAGTGCAGATTATGTCAGAGAGCTTTTTGCTGACGGCCATTGCGGGGATGATTGGGTTGATGCTGGGGTTGGCGGTGTCGTTGGTGGTGGAAAAGGTGGTGGTGTTCGACCCCACGTTCGTGCCGACCGATCCGGCCATTTCGTTCGGGCTGGCGGTGACGGCAATGGTGGTGCTGATCCTGAGCGGTGTTGCAGCGGGGTTGTTGCCGGCCTGGCGGGCGTTGAAGATAAAAGCGATAGATGCGATAAGGGACGAGTAGAAAAAATAGATTAAATAATTATAGTTGTTATGAAGAAGTTTTTTAGAATTTTCCTGTTTGTTCTTCTGGGGTTGGTGGTGTTGGGCAGTTTCTATGCCCTGTGGCGCAAGTCGCAGCCCAAGAAGGTGACCTATGAAATTTTGGAAGCCAAGGTGGGCTCGATAGAGAATACCTCGGTGGCCACGGGCACCATTTCGCCCCGCGACGAGATTATGATCAAGCCGCAGATACAGGGCATCATTTCGGATTTGAGGAAGGAGGCGGGCGACTTCGTTCAGCAGGGCGAAGTGATCGCGGTGGTGAAAGTTATCCCCGATATGAACCAGCTCAACTCGGCCGAAAGTCGGGTGCGGCAGGCCCAGATTACACTCACCGCAACCAAAGCGGCTTATGAGCGTCAGGTGGAGCTGTTCGGCCAGGGGGTCATCTCGCGCGAGGAGATGGACAACTCCGAGGCGGAGTATCGCAGTGCGGCGGAGGAGTTGCAAAATTCGCAGGACAACCTCGAAATCGTCAGAGACGGCGCTTCGAAGAGTATGAGTGACATCGCCAACACCTCGGTGCGCTCGACAATCACCGGTATGATTCTCGATGTTCCGGTGAAGGTGGGAACGTCGGTGATCAATGCCAACACCTTCAACGAGGGGACGACCATCGCCACGGTGGCCGATATGAGTGACCTTATCTTCATCGGCAACGTGGACGAAACGGAGGTCGGGCGCGTGCACACCGGAATGCCGGTGAAGCTGACCATCGGTGCGGTGGAAAACCAAACGTTCGATGCCCATTTGGAGTACATTTCGCCTCAGGGGGTGGAAGAGAACGGGGCCATTCTGTTCGAGATAAAGGCTGCGGCGACCATTCCGGACAGCGTGATGATCCGCGCGGGGTACAGCGCCAATGCCGAGATCGTGTTGTCGCGTGCATTGGATGTGGTGACGGTTCCGGAGAGCACGGTGACCTTTTCGGGCGATTCGACCTACGTGTGGTTGGCGGTGGACACGCTGGAGCAACGTTTCGAACGTCACGACGTGAAGACGGGCCTGTCGAACGGCATCGACATCGAGGTTTTGGAGGGCTTGCTCTCCGGCCAGAAGGTTCGCGGAAATCAGGTCAGTAAATAATGACTAATGTTTAATGATTAATGATTAATGTTTAATTTTATGAAGCGCATTATATTTTTCATTCTTCTTTCATCATTCTTCATTTGCGAAGCACAGGCTCAGCGTTCGCAGATTTGCATCGCGGGGGTGGACGTCAACGACCCCAACGATTGGGACGTGTGGGGTTGGGACGATTGGGATGACTGGGACGAGGACGATTTCTACTATCACTATCGCCACGAGGTGAAACGCCGCAGGAACGACGGACGCTATCGTACGACGCTGGGGCTGTTCGAGATGGGTTTCAACGGGCTGCGCGAAATGGGCGTGGATGCCTATTCGGCCTATTCGAGGAGCGAGAAGGGCTTTATGGACCTCGATATGGGGCGGTCGCTGGGCTTCAACTTCAACATTGCCACCTTCGGCACCCGCATTTCGAAAGACAACTCGTTCGGCATTTCGGCGGCCATCGGGCTGTCGGTGAACGACTACGTATTTCGCGAAAGTACCCGCATCGGCAAGGTCGACGGGATGTTCCACCCCATCGCCACGAGCGACGATCTGAAAAAGAGCAAACTGAACACCGTGGCCATTCACGTTCCGGTGGTGTTGGAGGTGTGGCCGGCGCACAACTTCTTTATCGCCGCGGGTGCCTATGCCGACCTCATGGTGGGTTCGCACTTCAAAAGCAAGTTTCCGAAAGAGAAGCTGCGCAACTCCTACTCCAACTTTTTTCAGGCCGGACTGACGGCCCGTGTCGGGTGGCGCAATATCTACGCCTGGGGCAGCTATGGTTTGAGCGACCTGTTTGACGATTACCGCGGCCCGGAGTTGCGACCCTTCACCGTCGGAATAGGGATAGGTTTCTGATAAATTACGAATTACGAGTTACGAATTGCGAGTTTTTTTAGGTGCGAATTGCATTAAGTTCATAATTCATTGGATTTTTATGAAAAAATTATTTTTAATATCTTTCTTCACTCTTCACTCTTCACTCTTCATTCTGTCTGGCCAGCCGAAAAGCTGGACGCTGGCCGAGTGCATCGACTATGCGGTGGAGAACAACATCGACGTGCAACGCACCGAGCTCGAAGTCGAAAGCGCGGAACTCAGCCTCAATTCGACCCGAAGCAGTCGTCTGCCGACGCTCAACGCAGGTCTGGGCCACAGCTTCAGCTTCGGCCGCAGCATCGGCGAGCAAAACACCTACGAAGACCACAAGTCGATGAACACCTCGCTGAACGCCTCGGCAGACGTGACCGTCTTCGAAGGCTTCCGCATCAATAACCAGGTAAAGGCCGACAAACTCGACCTGAAAGCCGCCGCCGCAGGGCTGGAACGCGTCAAGGAGAGTGTGGAACTGGGCGTGGCGGGATACTATCTCGACGTGCTGTTCAAAAAAGAGGTGCTGGCGGTCTATCGCACCCAAACCGAACTGACCCGTCAGCAGGTGGAAAACACCCGCGCGATGGTGGAAACGGGTAAGGTGGCGGCGTCGCAGCTGCTCGACATCGAGGCTCAGCTGGGCCGCAACATCGTCAGCGAGGTGGGGGCGCAGAACGATCTGGAATTGTCTCTGCTGAACCTTGCGCAAGCGTTGAATTTGCCGCAGACCGAAGGGTTCGATGTGGCCGATGTCGACACCCAGGTGGGCTTTGTGCCACTGCGCACGGCGGAAGAGATCTACGCCACGGCGCTGGACGTCAAGCCCCAGGTGAGGCAGGCGGAGTTCTCGTTGGAGAGTGCCGAGCGCGGTGTGGCCGTTGCCAAGGCGGGTTATTGGCCCTCGTTGAGGCTGGGTGCGTCGGTGAGCGACGGATACTATTATATGTTCGATTCGGAGATCACTCAGGAGGATTTCGGGTCGCAGTTTCGCAACAAACACGGCGAAAATGTGGGCGTGAACCTCAGCATTCCGATTTTCAATGGCAACCGGACGCGCAACAACGTTCGCGGGGCACGATTGCAGGCGCGCAATTCGGCGTTGCAACTCGACGAGGTGAAGCTCGCGCTCTACAAGGAGATTCAGCAGGCTTGGCAAAGTGCCGTTGCGGCTCGGGCACGGTTCGAGGCCACAGATCAGGCTCTGGTTGCGGCCGAGGAGGCTTTTCGCGCTATGGAGGTGAGATACGGTGCGGGCAAAGCGACGGCCTATGAGTTTGCTCAGGCGGGCTCGGCGTTGGTCGAAAGCCGCTCCAACGCCGCTCAAGCGCGGTTCGACTATCTGTTCGCCGTCAAAATCCTCGACTTCTACCGCGGCGAAAGGATCATCCTCTAAACAACTCGGTCGAATCGACCAGCTGCCCCGCTTCGACACGATAGAAGCGTTGGTTGCTGGTCGGTTCGCTTAACCCCCCCAGCGCATCGACCCAGGGTCCCAACTTAATGAAGTCGAAATCGGCCGCATCAACACCCTCCGCCAGCTCCCGACGACCCGAATACCACGCCGCCTTCAACCCCCGCCACCGCACCTCGCGCGCCAA
>QMCD01000397.1_pt1 | contig 36888 bp, 28 predicted proteins | sample 1821841 | NCBI WGS metagenome assembly QMCD01 (sample SAMN01991225, study PRJNA193472) | Termite gut metagenome, whole genome shotgun sequencing project. | isolation source: worker | host: Macrotermes natalensis
GGCGATACGATTCGCGTCTCGCTCACCGAACCGCCCGAAAACGAAATTCCCGTCGCACAACTGTTGGTACGGCATTTTGCCAATCGACCCGGTGAGTTTGCGGTGCGACACCCCGAACGTTATCACCCGACGGAATATCATCGCCGCACAAATATTCAAACCCCTGTAATTCATACGGAACCGTTGGATGGTTTCCGCATCATCGAGGCTGTCTCCGCCAACCCGACCGCCGAGTTGCGCGCCGCGATTTTGAACCTCAACACGCCCGAACCGGTCGTTGTCAAACGCCGTTACGACGACGCGGATTTGGAGACGTTGGCCACGAAAGCCGCCGCCGATTTGGGGCTGTTGTTTTTGGACGGTCTGGCCGACGGGATTTGGATCGATGCGCCGCAATTCTCGGACGAACAAATCGGCGGAATAGAATTGAGGATTTTGCAGGCTGCGCGCGTGCGTTTCTCGCACACCGAATATATCGCCTGCCCGGGCTGCGGGCGCACACTCTACGATTTGGAGCAGACGCTCGAATCCATCAAATCGCGCACTTCGCACTTGAAAAACCTGAAAATCGGCGTGATGGGCTGCATTGTCAATGGGCCGGGCGAGATGGCCGATGCCGACTACGGCTATGTGGGCGCGGCGGCAGGGCATATTACGCTCTACAAAGCAGGCGCGGTGGTGGCGCGCAACATTCCGCAGGCCGAGGCGCTCGACCGGTTGATAGATTTGATAAAAGCCAATGGCGATTGGGTGGAGCCATGACAATTCTTCCCCTTTCGTATCTGCCGACGGTCGAATACTTCGCACATTTGTTGCGCGGGGATTGCGTCGTGGATTCGGGCGAACATTTCGTCAAACGCAGCGAGCGCAACCGCACCCGCATTCTCGCTTCGGAGGGCGTTATGGAATTGACCGTGCCCGTTCAACACGCCAACCGCCCGCGACAGCCCGTTCGCGATGTGCGTATCGACTACGCCAAACGGTGGCAACACCAACATTGGGGTGCGCTGACAGCCTGTTACAAGGGTTCGCCCTATTTCGACTTTTATGCCGATGAGTTTGCGCCGTTTTACGAGCGCGAATACGAATTTTTGCGGGATTTCAACACGGCGATTTTGGCTTCTTCCTGCAACAGTGCTATTATCAGCAACAGGCTGGGTAGAACCGAAACCTTGAGATACCATACGGCTACCAGACACTCCTTTAGTTTGAAGGAAGTTATAAACCGATTGTGCACGTTTTTCAGACAATGGATTATTGATAGCATCAGAGCCTGTATTGTCTGTATGCCCATATATCTGAACATCTGTATCAGGATTATTATTCAAAGAAGTAGCAAAGCTTGTCAGTGCACTTTGGGAAGCAGAATTCAGTGTGCTTGAGTTAGTAGCAAACAAGATACCTGATTCGAAAGTAACTTTGATAGCTTGCCCGTCATTGATAGACTCAACCTGAGCACCATTGATCTGTTCCAATTCTTTCTTTTGTTTATCCATTTTGTTTCCGATAACAGCACCTGCAGTACCTCCGACTACAGCTCCGATACCGGCACCCCATGCAGCTCCTTTACCACCACCGATAATGGCTCCGATACCTGCGCCAAGAGCACCGCCTGCTCCTGCTCCGATACCACCGCCTTTTACTGTATCACTAGCTCCACAGCTAGAAAATATAACTGCGCAACTCATAAATATTGCTGCAAGAATTGAAAATTGTTTCATAATTGATAAAATTTTAATTATTATTTGTATACTTTTTGTTTGTGATATTTTCTCTATTCAAATATTCCTATTGAGTCGCAATAAGCAAGTTCACCCTGTATGATAAAGGCGATTTCATCTTCTGAGAAATTATTCACTTTGTCCTTCTTTGTATATTTCAGGACATAGGCGACAATTTCATCTTCATCGATATCTACAACCGATTCTTCATCGGTTTCATCATTCATAAATCCTTTTTCATCATAGAAGTCATACACAATATCGATGATATAATTTATCTCATCGTTCGTATACTTTCCTTTCATTTCCTGGGGAAGATAGTTCTGTATAAACTTTACCGCATCATCCTCGTCGTACTGTATAAGGTCTTTCTCGTTGCTCATTATTATTGCTTTTTACTTACAAAATATATGTATAATTTAATAACAAAGTAATAAGTGCTATGTTCAATGAACGAAATAGTTTTTACAGACCAAGACATTTCGATTTGCCATTCCGTTTGTGTTAAAATACATAGCAAATGTACAATTATTTCTTTCTTAAAACAAGATATGCCAAAATAATCAACGGAATTATCATTATTCCGATATATAATGTATGGATCTGAAGTATTACCGGCGCAAAAACTACTGCAAGGATAAGTCCTATGGCAGCACCTCCGAGATGGGCGTCATGTCCGATATTTCCTTGTCTTGTATGCATCCCGTATATGGAATAACCCAGATAGAGGATACCGAAAAGCCATCCTTTCATGGGAAGAATAAACATCACCCCAAGCGTCATATCCGGATATAAAGCTATGGCGGCAAACAAGATACCGACAACGCCGCCCGAAGCACCGATAGCACTATAATAATATTCTTTACGGTGAACCCACAAGGACAATAAGCCCCCTCCTATGATGGATAAGAAATAAATTGTCAGATACTGCCAGATACCCAGAGATTGTATGATCACACTGGAGAAAAAATACAAGGTCATCATATTAAAAATGAGATGCATATAATCGCCATGCAATGTTGCCGAAGTCAAGAGCCTGTCCCACTGCTTCGATTTTCCCAATATAGCCCCCACCTGAAATTTATACCGGTCGAAGAAGGCCATATCATTAAACCCCTTTATACTGGTAAGCACCGTAAGCACTATGATAATGATAGGTAGTATATCCGCAATATTGAATGCCATATATCGTCAATTTTAATAATCAGGGCAAAGGTATAAAAAAGAGCATTTAGTTGTTGATTTTGATTCCGAAAGATATAAATTTGATTTTTGTCATATAATATCTCAATAAATATTGCTTAGCGACGTTTATCAGATAACAGCCTAAATTGCGAAATCGATGAAAAGAGTAATTATATTCCCTCTCTTATTTCTATGTATATATATTCTGCCCCAAACTCCTATCAATGGTATCGTTTTGGATAAGGATACAAAGAAGCCTGTCCCTGACGTTATAGTCCAATACGGAGCCTCATCGAAAGAATATGCATATACCAATGCAAGCGGACAGTTTTCTATACCCGGAAACAGCGAGGATATCATCTACTTTCAATGCATTGGATATAAATCCAGATCGGTATCGAAGTCTGCTCTGCGGCAACAGCCAACCGTTGTCATGGAACTGAATCCGGTCTCCCTCAGTCCGGTTGTTATCAGCCCCTATGATGCCGATATGCTGCTGGAAGAAGTAATGCTCAATACCAAAAAGAACCTGGTCACAGACCACTCCATCGGATACCTGTTACATTTCCTGCAAACAAAAACTACCGACACGCTGCAAAACGAGATATACCTCAAATACACAACCTCTCTGGATGAAAAAGTATTGAAGAAATCCTTAAAAAAGGAACGGATACCTTATACATACAATATAGTAGACATCAGACGGCTGCAAAAATCAGTAACTCCTACGTCAGAACTGTACGGGGCTGAATATCATGCCTCACACCTCCTCTCATTTGGCAAAAGTATTAATAATGAAACAACAAGAACGTATACATCGGACAGTTCCCTTATAATATTGAATATAGAACCTCTGGACGGAAAAGAAGGCTGGGCAAATGGAGAAGTGCGGATCAACAAAAGTGACATGACCATTAAATCGATGGAGATAGAATCAGTCGATTCCATTCTGGCATCGCAACCTGCAAAAAGATACCTGGGAAAGATGGTTCGGGTATTGAGAAAAGTAGGACGGTTCGAGTTTGCAAAAGCCAGTAATGGTAAATACTATATGAAAGACTGCTATACTTATTATAAATTCAGAGCGGTGAATGAGTTTGGGCATGAAGAAGAAATAGTTTACCACTGTGATGTTAACTGTGTAGGTACTGTCGACCAGATAAAAATAAAGAAACGGAAATTAAGCGGATACTGTCAGGAACTGTTTTATTTCCCTGATTCTACTCAGGAGGATTTCTGGTCTTTCAATCACGAGTCCAATTCCGGTTGGAATAATTATAGTTTTACCGGAGAACTCTCTTTAGGAGACAACTCTAAAAAGAAAGCCAGAGGGATACCATATTACCTTGGCAAGTATGCTTTAGTTATTCCATTAGCGGCTTTACTGATTTTCATATAAGCCGGTAGATAAAAGGAGAAGAACGAAAAGGTAACAAAGAAAACAATTAATAATTAGCTTGTAATGCTGAGCAGAGCATCTCGTATCTTCCTTCAAAGGGTAACAAAAGTAACACTTTTTTCAGTTAACAGTCATCAGTTAACAACTTGTATCTCGTGTCTTGTCTACTCGTATCTCATATAACATTCAACCTACGACTCAATACTTACAACTTGTTAAAAGGTAACAAAGGTAACACATTTTTAGCTGTTAGCTCATAGCTGTTAGCCGATAGCTTATGTACAAAACCTGACAAACCTGACGACTTTTTACACAATTTTTATTGTCACTTTTTCTTCTAAAAACTCCGTAATTTCATCTTAATTACGAATGAAAGATGGTACTCGCAAAGATGCAAAGACGCAAAAAGGTAACAAAGGTAACACTCTATACAATTAGTAGTAAACTACAACCAACTTTGTCATGCTGAGTGAAGCGAAGCATCCCATGAATAAAAAGACTCCGTGCTACTCCGTTTACTCTGTGGTTAAAAATAAAAGGTAACAAAGGTAACACATATTTCAGCTTTTAGCTGATAGCTATTAGCCGTTAGCTTAGGCTATCGCACAAGAGACTTTAGGGTAAACATAAATACAGTTCTTTCAACTTTGTACTCATTAAACTTATTACTTGTTAAAAGATTACAAAGGTTACACTATTTCACTTATTTGCTAATTAATTATTTCAAAGAACTCTTTTTCTTGTAAACTAGTATACTTCAAAATACATAGATAAACTTTTTTCAAAAAACGACCAATCCATACTGTTACGTATACCTTTAAATCCTTAATTAAAGAAAAATATACGCTATTTTTAATCAAAATCAGCATTTCGATTGTTTCTATAAAATAAACCATTTAAATTAACATTTGATTTATAAAAACTGGAGGAATATGGAAGATTTTGAACTGAATGATAAAGAAACGAAAGAACTAAAAGCTTTGAAACGAAAAAACAGAAGGCAGAATGCCTTTTGGGTATTAGTTGCCTTGCAGGCAGGGTCGCTGCTGTTATCTTATTATTTGGGTCGATCTCATAAATAACAGCACTTGAAAAACAATATGGAGTAAGGCACTATATACTTTTGCCTTACTCCATATTGTTTGTATCAATCGGCTATTTGAATTAAATGTCCGATTTTTTTAGCTACGCACAATCGAACAAAGATTGCTTGTATTACTTTTGGGTAATGTCAAAAGTGAGTTCAAGCCCGGCAGGCTTGAACTGAATGATAAACATTTTCACAAAGAACGCTTACAGGATTAAAGCATTGAACTTTTTCATTCAACAGTACAGCTTTTAATGAATAATTGATATTATTGTAAACTCTAATAATTGCAACTAAAATAAACGACTAACAACTATTATCTTTACTTTTGTATAAAACAAATAACAATATGAAAAAGGTAACATTACTTTGCGCCCTGCTCATCTCGGTTTCGGCCCTGCTTGCTCAGGATTACAACTACAAATTCCGACTGACACTCAAAGATAAAGGACAGACACCCTATACAATAGATAAGCCCGAAGAATTTCTTTCTTCCAAAGCGATCGAACGCCGTCATAGACAAGGGTTTGCGATAGACACTTCCGACCTTCCAATTTCATCGGAATATCTCAAAGCTATAGAAAATGTGGGAGGAGTTATCGTCGCTAAAAGTAAGTGGATGAAAACGGTAGCCGTCCATTGCAGCGACAGTATGCTGGTAGATAAATATAAAGAGCTCCCCTTCGTATCCGATGCTCTCTTTGTCTGGAAAGGAAAGCCGAAGGGTGAAACCAAAACGGACAGTATTGTGACCTATCCGTCCACAGAAACAGTAGCATTTGGCAACTACTATTCAAAATCGGGTACAAATATCGAACTGAACAACGGACAGGCCTTGCATGATGCCGGATTCAAAGGCAAAGGCATGACTATAGCAGTTATCGACGCCGGGTTTAATCACTTACCTCGGATAGAAATGCTCAACAATCTGGATATAAAAGGATACAAAGGCTTTGTGTATGAAAACGAAGACCTGTTCAACAATGCTAACCAGCATGGGTTGAACGTATTATCCTGTATAGGCACAAACAAGCCGATGCAGTTTGTAGGCACTGCGCCCGAAGCCAGCTTTTGGTTGTTTGGCTCGGAAGATTCCCGCAGTGAATTTCCAATAGAGGAAGACTATTGGGCTACAGCAATAGAATATGCCGATAGCGTGGGAGTAGATGTGGTAAATACATCGTTAGGATATAACAACTTTGATAAGCCTGCAAAAAGCTATACCCATAAAGATCTAGACGGTAAAACGGCTCTTATTTCACGGGCGGCAGACAAGGCGTCTCAGAAAGGGATGCTGGTAGTAATCAGTGGAACTAATTTCACTTTCTTTCTGGCTCGACAGTAACCCCTCCGTCTGATGCAGTGAATGTACTGACTGTGGGTGCTATACAACAGGATTCAAGCATTGTCGGTTTCAGTTCGCGTGGTCTGACCGCCGACCTGCGGATAAAGCCTGATGTGATGGCATTAGGACTAGGAGCGGCAACTATCGATGACAAGGGACATGTAAGCTTCAAGGCCGGGACTTCATTTTCATCTCCTATCATGTGCGGGATGGTCGCATGCCTGTGGCAGGCATTTCCGACATTGACTAATCGGGAAATAGTAAATATTGTACGCCAATCGTCCGATAATTTCGAAACTCCCGACCAGGACTACGGGTATGGTTTACCCGACATGGAAAAGGCAATGTCTCTGGCCCAATCTTTAGTGGAAAAGAAAGAAAAAGCAGCAAGTCAGGTTAAAGAAGCTTCAAAGAAAAAGAAATGAACAATCAGGCTATCTCTCTGTATGAACTGAACAACCTTATAAAAGGAGTACTTAACGACACTCTCCCCGAAATGGTCTGGATCAGAGCGGAGATGAGCGACGTACGGGTCAATCAGAACGGCCATTGCTATTTGGAATTTATAGAAAAAGACCGTGCCGGCAAAACGCTTGTTGCTAAAGCCCGGGGTATGATATGGGCTAATACCTTCCATCTCTTAAGAGCCTATTTCGAAAATTCTACCAAACAGACTTTTTCTTCGGGCCTCAAAGTATTGGTGCAGGTGAGTATAGAATTTCATGAGTTATATGGTTTCAGTCTCACGGTTCACGATATCGACCCCAGCTATACGTTGGGAGACCAGGCCTTGAACCGGGCTGCCATTCTCAAACAGCTCGAAGAAGATGGAGTCCTTTATCTTAATAAGGAGCTGGAATTGCCTGTTCCATTGAACCGCATCGCCATTATTTCTTCTCCTACAGCAGCGGGTTATGAAGATTTTCTCGATCAACTGCATAAGAACACTTTCGGATTTGTATTCTATACAAAACTTTTTCCGGCCATCATGCAAGGCGACAGGTCTGAAGATTCTATTATTTCAGCTCTGGAGCATATATATGAATATCAGGATTGCTTCGATGCAGTCGTCATTATAAGGGGAGGGGGAGCCACATCCGATCTTAGCAGTTTCGATTCTTATCTCTTAGCTGCCAGTTGCGCTCAATTCCCACTGCCTGTTATCACGGGGATAGGACACGAACGGGACGAAACCGTGCTGGATATTGTAGCGCACACCCGGGCAAAAACACCCACGGCTGTGGCTGAATTTCTCGTTGATAACCTGACAGAAACAGCAACAGAGTTGACTGAGATATCTCAGGATATAGTATCTTTGGTTTCGCAACGGCTACAGGATGAAACCGTGCGCCTGAGCGTATTCGAAACTAAAAATTCATTTGCCCTGAAAGGCTGGTACAAAGAACAGCTTACCGTCCTTTCATCTGCGAGAAACGTATTGGCAAAAGGAATGATACGGATACAGCGCGAAAATCAGAATAAGTTTGCATTCCTCGAAGACAATTTGAAGAGGAAATCTTTACAGTTATTGAAAGATAACCAAAGCAAATTTTCCCTGCTGGAGGATAGTTTGAAAAGAAGTATACAACAGCAATACAAAGAAGAAACAAATAGGTTGGAAACGTTGGATAAACAGTTACATTTATCCTCACCCGAAAATATATTAAAAAAGGGTTACACCCTGACTATAAAAGACGGAAAAGTAGTAAAACAAAGCGGGATGCTAAGAAAGGGTGATGAAATCACCACTTTTTTCCCGGATGGAAAAGTAGAGTCTATTGTAAAATGAGGTTATACTCTCTTAAAATAACACTATGAACACAGATAAAAAACCGATTTCTTATTCTTACGCTTTCAGTTTTATGGACGGAATGGCACATATAATACGCAAATCGGGTACAGGATTTATAAATAAATACGGTGAACTGGCGGTTCCATGTGTCTACGAAATGGCATATAGCTATTTCGATGGGCTGGCAATGGTTCAGAAAGGCAAAAAAAGCGGCTTTATAGATAAAATGGGAAATGTAGTTATTCCTATCGAATATGAAAATGCCGATGCCTTTGCCGACGGTCTGGCAGGAGTTTCCAAAGATGGCAAATGGGGCTTTATAGATAAGCTGGGAAAGCAGGTCATCCCATATTTGTACGATGGCGTAAACTGGTTTTCGGAAGGCCTTTGCGGTGTGTTTAAGGATGGAAAAGCCGGAGTTATAGACAAGCAGGGCAATGAAGTTATAGCTTTTGGCATCTATGAAGAAGTGATGGATTTCAACAATGGCCTTGCCTATGCCTGTAAAGACGGGCATGGCGGATATATCGACCGATCAGGCAATGAGGTTATCCCTTTTATATATGATTGTAAAGGCAGCGGCCTGTTTAAAGAAGATCTTATCTGCATTTCGAAAGAGAATAAATGGGGAGTATTGGACAGTTCAGGTAACGAAGTTATCCCTTTCATCTATGATGATATGGCAATCGAATTTTCCGAAGAACTCCTTGCTGTAGGAAAAAATAGGAAATACGGCTGTATAGATAAACAAGGACGTGAAATTGTTCCTTTTGCATATGACGACCTGCGTAATTTCTCGGAAGGGCGCGCGGCTGCACGTATGGGGAATGTCTGGGGATTTATAAATAGGGAGAATAAAGCAGTCATACCTTTTGCTTTCGAAACGGTTTACAGCTATTCCGAAGGGCTGGCTCTGGTAATGCAAAAAGGACGTAATGCTTATTTTATAGATAAAAACGGTGAAGTAAATATTGCTTTGAGGAGGAGTTATAATATTCTCGATTATGCAAAGCTAGGATTTCTGGGGCTTGCTGCGGCAGCCTTGATATTTATGCTGATCAGAGCATTGGTATAGAGTAAAATAAATAAAAGGATATGGCAAAGAAAGAACAAACATACGGAGAAGCGATGCAGGAACTACAAGATATTATGTACCGCATCGAAAATGAAGAGCTTGATGTGGATGTGCTTCTCGAGGAGGTGAGAAAAGCAGCTACACTTATCAAGTTTTGCAAAGATAAATTGCAAAAGACCAACATTGAAATACAAAAAATACTCGATAAAATAGAATGAGCAATAGAAGTGTCATTATCGTTGCGGGCGGTAAAGGCCTGCGTATGGGAAGCGATCTGCCCAAACAGTTTATCCCGGTTCTGGGTAAACCTGTTTTGATGCGTACTATCGGGGCTTTTCACTCTTACGATAGCAATATTGATATTATCCTTGTGCTACCATATTCTCATCAGGTATATTGGAAAGAACTATGTGCCAATTATCACTTCGGGATACCTCATACAATCGCAATGGGTGGAGAAACCCGCTTTCATTCAGTGAAAAACGGATTAGGATTGGTTAATGGAGGTATAGTGGCCGTACAGGACGGAGTGAGACCCTTTGCCTCAAAAGAAATGATTGAGCGATGCTTCGATGCTGCTGAAAGATATCATGCCGTTATCCCGGTGATAGATTCTACGGATAGCCTTCGGGAGATGGCCGATAAGACAAAGAGCAGGATAATAGACCGTTCCAAAATCCGGTTGGTACAAACCCCACAGGTTTTTCATACGGATATATTGAAAAAAGCGTATGAAACAGAATTCAAAGATACATTTACCGACGACGCATCAGTAGTAGAGGCCATGGGTATAGATGTACATCTGGTAAAAGGTGAAGTGACAAATATAAAGATTACGACTCCGCTGGATCTGAAGATAGGGGAGTTGATAGTGAGAGGTGAATAGTTTTGTTTTTGAATTTAAATAAATAGACTGTGAATTTAGACAAGATACCGGAAGACCGTATTTTTCAGAATAATACACGTGAAGAAATCAAGCGGTGGGGCAACCGGCTGCAATACTTCCACTACATGCGTTCGAGAGGAGGGCATAACTGCGAAGGTGATTCTTTTTGCGCCTATTTCAAATATGCCGATAGAAAAGACCTTGAGGTAAAGCTTGCGGAATTGGGGGTAACACTTAATAAGATTGAAGAAGGTTGTATCCCATTCGACCCTACAGTCTCCTACTCTTTCGACGATCTGGACAAACTGAGAATCACGATCAATCATTTTCCCGATCTGGAACAACCTCAGCATGTTTCTATTTTAGATAATAAGGTGCATGTATGGGTATTGCCCAACAGCTTCGAATTGTCGGTATCGGGAACAAAAGCAGGATTAGCATACAAGGTGTCGGAAGATGATTTTCAGGTTTGCATGGCATTGGAGGAAATTTTTGAGTCACTTAATTGGAGTAGATTTATAGATGATGATATCAGGCATCAGGTACATTGTATATCCAAGCAACTGTACCCCGAACTATTCGAATAGAAAATGGCATGATAGATATACTTTCAAATTATTACCTGAATAAGGAAGAACCTCCGAAAAGCAGCTTATTAGCCTTGCGTAGCATTATCCTGAATATGGACAAAGATGTTTCGGAGACTGTAAAATACGAGATGCCCTGTTTTTGTTACAAGAAAAAAATGTTTTGTTATTTATGGACAGATAAGAAGACCGGTGAGCCATATATCCTGATGGTTGAAGGCAAGCTCCTCAACCATCCTGAATTGGAGCAGGGTAGCCGTTCACGGATGAAGATATTGAGAATCGATCCGAATGAAGATCTGCCAATCGAAACCATTAAACTTATATTGAATGATGCATTGAATTTGTACAGAAACGGAATAATAAAAATCAAGAAATAAAACCATTTATGGAATACGATATCGACGCGCTATACTACAATGCTGTAGACCTGCTGAAAGATATGATAAAAACACCTTCTTTCAGCAGAGAAGAGCATAATGTGGCAGAGATCATAGCAACATGCATGCATAAGGCTGGTTACGAACCGCAACGAAAAGGGAATAATCTTTGGATACAGTCGAAAGACTTTGATGAAACCAGGCCTACCATCCTCCTCAATTCTCACATGGATACCGTACGCCCTGTATCGGGATGGACTAAAGACCCTTTTACACCTGAGGTGGATGATGACACATTGTTTGGATTGGGGAGTAACGATGCCGGAGCTAGCTTGGTCTCTCTACTTCATACTTTCTTTATCCTGACTGCTAAGAAACAGGATTATAACCTTATATTCCTGGCCTCGTGTGAAGAAGAGGTTTCGGGAAAAGATGGAGCAGAGGCCGTTGTCCCTCTCCTTCCCAAAATAGAATTCGGTATTGTGGGAGAACCTACGCAAATGAATCCGGCCATTGCCGAAAAAGGACTTCTGGTGCTTGATTGCACTGCATACGGAAAAGCAGGTCATGCTGCCCGTAACGAAGGAGAAAATGCGATATACAAAGCGTTGAAAGATGTAGAGTGGTTTAGAACATACCAATTTCCCGAGGTCAGTGATCTGCTGGGTCCTGTAAAAATGACAGTATCGATGATCAATGCCGGAACACAACACAACGTAGTTCCCGACAAGTGTGATTTTGTCGTAGATGTCCGCAGCAATGAATTATATAGTAACGAAGAACTGTTCAACCTGATAGACAGGCACACCGGATGCGAAGTGAAACCTCGTTCGTTCCGTCTCAATTCATCCCGTATAGCTCTGGAAAATCCTTTTGTCCAGCGTGCTATAATGATAGGTAAAGAACCTTATGGTTCACCTACCCTATCAGACCAAACATTTATGCCGTTTCCTACATTGAAGATGGGGCCGGGAGATTCGGCCCGTTCACACACAGCAAACGAATATATCCTGCTTAGCGAGATACGGGAAAGCATAGAACTATATGTAAAACTGCTGGACGGTTTACGACTCTGATTCATCCGCTGATTGCTTCAACAACTCTTTTAGCTGCTCCTCGGTATGATCGATCTGCCTTAGCGGAACTGTTTCCACTACGGCCAGTGACGGGTCTATATCATACATCTGAGTATCGGAAGTGGTGAGTTTCTTTACCAGATTATAGCAGGCGAGTACGATCTGACGCGATGGATTCATGTGTACATTGCGAAATATACGGTCCACTACCATATACTTGAAATCGCCTCTCTTATCATTTCCTTCCTGCATAGAAGGATAGCGCGTGGTGAGGTCGACAAGTCCGTGACGCTCCAGTTCATTTGCGATTAGTGTTACATACTTATCGGTATGGATACCCAGCTTAAATCCTGCTCTGATATTGATACGGAATACCTTTTTCGGCACATACACCGTCGTTTCATAGCTGAATTCGTATGGTTCATCCGTCCTTTTGATACGGACAAACCAATAAGTGTCGGCGCGCTTAGGAGTCCCTTTAAATAAAGAGTATGCTATTTTACTTTCAAGGAAGTTCTTGTTGTTGGCTTTTACTATATACACCAGATGAGTTGCCGCTTTAGGTACGGTTTCATCCTTACTGATACGGATAATCTGATTGATATATTGCTCGTCTACCTGATCGTAGACAGTATAATGGCGTTTTATCCTCCGTCCGTTATACCATGAGTACATGAATAGCAGAAGTATACTAGCTATAACGATAGGTACAAAACCTCCGTGGGCAAACTTCTGCATATTGGCAAGGAAGAAACTGAATTCAATAACCACAAAGAATAAAGTCAACGGAATACTAAACCATAAGGGCCTGTTATTCTTCATAAAATAAAGGAACAACAGCACACTTGTCATCAGCATGCTCAGGGTAATAGCAAGCCCGTAAGCTGCTTCCAGTTTCATAGAGGACTGCATGGTAAGAATGATAATGATACACAGCACCATCATCATATGGTTGATGGAAGGGATATAGAGTTGTCCTTTTATATTAGTCGGATATTGAATTTTTACATTTGGCCAGATATTAAGGGATATAGCCTCACTGATGACTGTGAATGAACCGCTGATAAGTGCCTGACTGGCTATAATGGCGGCAAGTGTAGCCATTAGTACCCCGATAAGGCTAAACCATTCGGGCATCATGGCAAAAAACGGGTTGATGTCGTGGGTTACTTTGCCGTGACTGTTAATTATCCATGCTGCCTGTCCCAGATAATTAACGATAAGTGCTATCTTCACATATATCCATGATACGCGGATATTCTTCAGACCGCAATGTCCTAAGTCGGAATAAAGAGCTTCCGCTCCTGTGGTACAAAGAAATACTGCACCCAGTATAATCATTGTTTGTGGAACAGCAATGAGAAAGTTAATCGCATACATCGGATTGAATGCCCTCAATACAGTGACATCAGTGACTAGCTGGCTCATACCCATAACTGCCATCATAGTGAACCATGCTATCATCAACGGACCAAAGTATTTCCCCAGGGAGCCTGTACCGAATGGCTGGACGAGAAACAATATGAGAATTATAGCTATAGTGACTGGTATAACAGGAATATGCGGGACAATTGTATTCAGGCCTTCCACGGCAGACATTACGGTCATCGCGGGAGTAATGATACCATCGGCAAGCAGTGTGGCTGCCCCCAGCCCTGCCAGAATATATGCCCAACGGTATTTCTTACGCACGAGAGCATATAGTGAGAGTATTCCACCTTCCCCTTTATTATCGGCGCGAAGGGTAATGATAACATATTTAAGAGTGGTCTGGATCGTCAGCGTCCAGATAACACAAGACACAGCACCCAAAATATAGTCGGGACGTGTAAGTTGTCCGGCAGGCAGGGCATTCAGAATAGCCCTCATCACATACAAAGGGGATGTACCTATGTCGCCGAATACGATACCGATAGCAAGCGTTACACCGAGAGCGCTAAACGGGACTTTATGATTTTCTTTCATGCATTCTCATATTGAAAATTGCCCCAAAAGTACAAGATTATTCCATATAAAAGTACTATCTACGGTTAATTTTTCTTACAGTCTATAGATTGTTTATTCTTCTCTTTTCAACTCACTTAAGAACTTAGTACTATTTTGCAGACAGATAAACGTCAGAGTTATTAACAACTCTAAAGTCCGAAAGTTTTAATCTTGCACAGGAGTTTTTAATGTTTAATAGAAGGTTGGTTTAGCAGTAGAGTGTACAACTAGCAATTCCTATTTATATACCCTTGTATTAGCAACACGAGCCCCCCGCCACCCGAAGCACCTCGTAAAGCTGAACCTATTATTCCTCCTTCCTCTATAAAGGGGCGCGCCGCTATCCCTATAAAGATAAGTGTAGCTCCAATAATGAGATAACGCAATCCCATACTTTTCCGGTAACTTTTCAGTCTTTCCAAGGCATCGTCAATTGCGACCAGATTATCCGGATATTCCTGACTCAGAAACTCCCGGATTTTATTCATATTAGTAATCCTTTTCTTTTTGAACAGGTGAAGTGCATCAGGGTACAGATCTCCCTTGTAATGTGTATTGTCCATAGTTTTGGAAATATTGTTTTGGTTTCTAAAAATAATGCTTGTGTAAGTTAAATGTTTTGATCACAATAGCCAAATAATGGCTAATCAAAAATAAGTTTTATCTTTTTCCGAAAACTTTATCTATATTATAAAAGAAGGCATGAGTTATAAAAAATTTAAAATTCTTCGAATTGTTCCTGATATAAAGAATAATATTTGCCTTTCATCTCCAGCAATTCTTTATGGCTGCCTTGCTCTATGATTTGTCCACGATCCATTACCAGAATCCTATCCGCATTCATGACTGTAGACAGGCGATGGGCTATAATCAGGCTGGTACGGCCTTCCATCAGTTGGTCGAGTCCTTTCTGTATAAGCAGTTCGCTGCGTGTATCGATATTACTTGTAGCTTCGTCGAGCAGTAGTATCGGAGGGTCGGCTACAGCCGCACGTGCGATATTGAGCAACTGACGTTGCCCCTGACTAAGGTTTGCCCCATCATTTTCGAGTATAGTATCATAACCTTGCGGCAAACGTTTGATAAAAGAATGTGCGGCTGTCAGCTTTGCGGCCTGGACTACCTCTTCGTCAGTTGCGTCGAGTCGTCCGAAGCGGATATTCTCGCGCACAGTCCCCGTGAATAAATGAGTATCCTGCAAAACGATGGCCATCGACCTGCGAAGATCTTCTCGTCTGATATTCCGGGTAGAAATACCATCTATAGTTATTTCTCCCGATTTGATATCAAAGAAGCGGGGCAGCATATTGAGTATCGTGGTTTTGCCCGCTCCGGTTTCACCGACCAGTGCAATTTTAGTTCCGGGAGTAGCATGCAGAGATACTCCTTTCAGAATGAGTTTCTCAGGTTTGTAGCCGAAGTAGACGTCTTTCATTTCCAGATCGCCCTTTACATTACGGAGGCTGACGGCATCGAGTGCATCACCTTGTTCAGGATCTTCATCTATCACCTGAAAGATACGTTCAGCCCCTGCTATCGCAGCCTGGATGCTATTGTACAGGCTCGCAAGCTCGTTTATCGGCCGCCCGAACTGGCGTGAATATTGCAGAAAAGCAGCAAGTCCACCGACATCAAAACCTCTGAATATAGCAAGCAATGCTCCCACAATGGTGATAATGACATAGTTCAACGTGTTCAGGTTCTGCATTACGGGCATCATCATACCTGAATAGAACTGTGCTTTCTCGGATTTTCCTTTCAGATTCTGATTGATTACATCAAAGTCGGCTTCTACCTTCCTTTCGTGTCCGAATACCTTGATGACCTTTTGCCCGCTTATCATTTCTTCGATGTATCCGTTTACCTCTCCCAGTGTTTCCTGCTGAGCCTTAAAATACTTACGGCTGCGTTTTACGATCAGTTTAGCACTAATAAACATAAGCGGAACGGTAATCAGGGTTACCAGCGTTAATATCGGGCTGATGTATATCATCAGTGCAAAGATGCCTACCAGCATCAGCGCGCTGGAAAGCATATCGGACAGGCTGTCGGTGAGCGCTGTACTTATCTGGTCTATATCGTTCGTATAGCGGCTCATCAGGTTGCCATGCTGATGGGTGTTGAAATATTTGATAGGTAACTGTTCCATCTTTTTGAACAGGTCGGTACGCATGCGGGTCACTGTATTCTGCCCTATTTTATTCAGAAGAATGTACTGGATATAAGTAGCTACGACTCCGGCCAGATAAATACCTGCCAATACGAGAAGTATTTTTACAAGCCCGTTGAAATCACCCGGCAGAATATAGTCGTTGATAATAGGACGAAGCATATATGAACCCAGCAAACTGGATACTATGCTGACAATAATAAGAAAGCCGATCACCGAGAGCAGCTTCTTATCGCAGGTAAGATATGACATTAGCCGCAGGAATGTTTTCCTTCCCTCCGTTGGTTTTCCTGTATGCTTGTAGTGGTCTCCGTGTGCCATGTCTCAGAATGCTATTTGCTGTGAGTTATATATTTCCTTATACACTTCCGAATTTTCAATCAATTCAGATGGCTTGCCGATGGCATCTATCTCTCCGTCTTCGAGTACAATAACTCTGTCGGCAGACTGCATCGTGTTTATCCGTTGTGTGATGATAAACACAGTTGTGTCGTGAAGCAGGTTGTCGAGGTTGTGGCGGATCTTTTGCTCGGTTTCCGAGTCCACAGCACTGGTACTATCGTCGAGAATGAGTATCTTAGGCTTGCGTAACAGGGCGCGGGCTATACAAATCCGTTGTTTTTGCCCACCTGACACGTTTATGCCACCCCTCCCCAGCAGTGTATTGTATCCGTCAGTGAAGGACATAATGAAGTCATGTGCTTGTGCTGCTTTAGCTGCTTCCTCTACCTCTTCTGTCGTAGCATCGGGTTTTCCCCAACGGAGATTATCTATAATAGTACCTGTAAACAATTCGTTCTTTTGCAATACCATGCCTATCTCCGAGTGAAGTTCATCCAAACTATAATCTTTCACGTTTATCCCGTCTATCAAAACTTCGCCCCCTGTAGTATCATACAGTCGGGGAATAAGCTGGAGCATTGAACTCTTTGCCGCGCCTGTTGCTCCTACCACCGCTATGGTTTCTCCCTGGCGGGCATGGAAGCTGATATCTTTAAGGACATCGTTCTCTCCTCCGCTATAACGGAAATAGACATTGCGGAATGTGACCTCTCCTTTAACCACCTTGTGTTTATTCAGCAAGCCTTCTTTAGTATCGGCCAATGAAGGCTCTGTATCGAGTACCTCCAGTATGCGTTCCGATGAAGCCGAGGCTCGTGCAATTCCCATTATTACCATCGAAAGCAGCATCAGAGCCATCAATATTTGCACCAGATAGTTCACGAATGAGATCAGTTCTCCTACTTTCAGTTCACCGGATATAACCTTTCCCCCGCCTGCCCAAAGGATGGCGATGGTAGATACGTTCATCATCAGCTGCATGACAGGAAACATCGTAACAACTATATTGGATGCCCTGACAACCATGTCGCGCAGGTCTTCGCTACTACGGGTGAACTTTTTACTCTCAAAATCTTCTCTGACAAAGGATTTCACCACCCGGATATTAATCAGGTTCTCCCTTACTACGGCATTCAGGTTATCGACTTTTTGCTGTACCTTCATAAATAATGGAAAACCTTTACGAAGGATGAGGAATACACTGATTCCCAGAACAGGCACAGCTCCGATAAGTATCAGGGCTAAATCGGTATTGATCTTGATTACAAAGAATATAGCCATAACCAGCATCAGCGGGGAGCGCAGCATCAGCCGCATTCCCATCAGTATTACCTGCTGGATGCGTGAAATATCGTTGGTAAGGCGGGTGATTAATGATGCCGAATTGAAATGGTCTATTTCGGTAAATGAAAGCTGCTGTATTTTGTTGAAAAGGCCCGACCTCAGGTCCGTGCCAAATCCGATGGATGCGCGGGACGATACATATACGTTAATGATACTGACTATCAATCCTATCAGAGACACTGCAACCATCTTGATGCCGACACCGGTTATTACCGACAAATCCTTCGGCATTACACCATTGTCAATTATGTCAGCCATATACAGAGGCTGTATGGTTTCGCTCATTACCGTTATCAGTACAAGAAAAGGGCTGATAATAAGACTAAGCGAATATTTTTTCAGTATTTGCCAGTATTTCTTCATTTATATTCTATTGGCTCGGTTCAGTTTTGTATAAATGCGTACAAAGATAAATGTATTTGCCGATAAGTTTTTAACTTTTGAAACATACATTTAAGGTCGCGGACCTATTTATTACTTTTGCATCTACAGCAACAAAGTAGGTCACTATTAGATAATGTTGCATTAAATACTATTCTTCACTTAATTAAACGATAAACATTAATGATTGTTTTTGATATTTTTTAGAAATATAATTATATATATTTTATTATAGTATTTGAGATAGCCGGCTTTATAGTTATTATCAATATCCTGTTAACAAATATCTATATTTTTTGATGAGTTAATATTATATTTGTAATATTGTATCTAAATTGTTCAGAACAATAACTATCATCAAAAATATCATTATTATGTTAAGTAAAAAATTAGAAGCCGCATTAAATGCGCAAATCAATGCAGAATTCTGGTCTGCATATCTTTATCTATCAATGTCTGCTCACTTTGCTGCAGATGGTAAACCCGGTTTCGCTCATTGGTTCAAAAACCAGTTTGACGAAGAACAGCAACATGCAATGAAACTTTTCAATTATGTAATTGAAAGAGGTGGTAAAGTGGATTTAAAACCAATAGCAAAAGTTGCTCAGTCATGGCAATCTCCGTTGGCAGCCTTTGAAGACACGCTGGTACATGAGCAAAAAGTAACCGCTATGATTAACAATCTGGTTACTATAGCCCGTGAAGAAAAGGACTATGCTACAGAAAGCATGCTGCAATGGTTTGTAAACGAGCAGGTAGAAGAAGAATCTACAGCACAGGGATATATCGATGCGCTGAAAATGATCAAGGATAACGGATTCGGTATCTATACTCTTGACAAGGAGCTGAAAGCAAGATCATAACGATTTTGAATACGAATAAGGCAAGTCTCCCTGATTAATGTCAGGGAGATTTGTTATTTTTATACCCTTAATTATTAAAACAGAAGTATTTGATACAGATAGAACATATATCGAAGAGCTATGGCAATCAGGTCGCATTATCGGATGTGAGTTTCTCTATGAATAAAGGGGAGATTATCGGACTGCTGGGTGTCAACGGAGCAGGAAAGTCTACCCTGATGAAAATTCTGGCGGGAATTATCCGGCCGGATAGCGGGCATATAAGTTTTTCCGGGAAAGACCTTTTTGAGAATGCTCTGGAAATAAAGCGGCAAACAGGCTATCTTTCCGAAGATAACCCTTTATATGAAGATATGTATGTAAAGGAATACCTCAGTTATGTCGCCGGAATATACGATGCAGGTAAAGAACGTATATCAGAAGTGATGGAGCAAACAGGCCTGCAAAAAGAGTATAAGAAGAAGATAAAGGACTTGTCGAAAGGAAACAGGCAACGGGTAGGAATTGCACAAGCTTTGGTTAACGACCCTTTATTCCTGATTCTGGACGAGGCAACCAGCGGACTGGACCCTAACCAACGCGAAAGTTTGAATGATCTGCTTATAGATTTATCTATAAATAAGGTGGTGCTGTTTTCGACACATATCCTGCATGAGGTAAAAGATATCTGTTCAAGATTTATCCTGTTGGATAAAGGTCAGCTTATCGCAGACCACGAAATAGCGGAAATAGACTCGATAGAAAATATGTTTCATAAATTGACTAATGAAAATAATAGCAGATAAAAATATACCCTATCTGAAAGGAATAGCTGAGCATTTTGGAGATGTAACTTATCTCGATGGTTCAGCTTTTACACAGGATACGATAAAAAATGCGGACACATTGATTGTTCGTACAGTGACCCATTTTGGCGAAAGCATATTGAAGGAAAGTAATGTAAAGCTAATTTGTTCCGCTACCATTGGTTATGACCATATAGATACTGCATATTGTGATGCGCATGGTATTATCTGGAAAAATGCTCCTGGGTGTAATTCCGGTTCAGTAATGCAGTATGTGGTGTCTTCCCTTATTACCATTGCCCGGAAAAAAGGTTTTGACTTAAGAGATAAAACAATAGGCATTGTCGGGGTGGGTAATGTAGGTAAGAAGGTAGCAAAAGCCTGTGAAATATTAGGAATGAAAGTTCTTCTGAACGATCCGCCAAGACAAGCGCAGGAAAAAGATAATAGCTTTGTCAGCCTGCAAACGATAATGGATGAGGCGGATATAATTACATTCCATACTCCTCTGATAAAAGAAGGTGAATATAAAACGTATCATCTGGCGGATGAAGAATTCTTCTCTTTACTGAAGAAAAAGCCTGTTATCATTAACTCTGCACGTGGAGGGATAATAGACACCGGAGCTATTAAAGACACAATTAAGGAGAATACGATATCGGGTGCCATTATCGACTGCTGGGAAAACGAACCTCAGGTTGATTTGGAATATCTCAACTTGGTGGACATCGCCACTCCTCATATAGCAGGTTATTCTGCCGACGGAAAAGCAAATGCGACGCGTATGTCGCTGGAATCGATTGCAGACCTTTACGGATTGGATAAACAACCTGTTTCGTTGGTTAAAGAACCTGCCCCTGTAAATCCGGTAATAGACATGGAGCAGTATTCTGGAATGGACAATCGGATTCACGAAGCAATACTGAATACTTATAATCCGCTGGATGATTTTAGCCGTTTAAAGGCTTTTCCTGATACTTTCAAAAAGTTGAGAAATGAATACCCGTTGCGGCGGGAATACTTTGCCTATACAGTTATAAATGCTTTGGAAGATGAGAACATCCTGAGTGATTTAGGTTTCAAACATGAATAAAGAAATACCAGATTTCATTCTCTCAAAACGAGTTTTACTTAGACCCATAGCCATAACTGACGTTGAGGATATTTTCTCTTATCGTTCACTAACGGAGGTTGCCAAATACCAATATTGGGAACCATTCACAAAAGAACAGACTCTGGACTTTGTAAATAGAAACAGTAATCCCGACTTTAGAAAAAGAGGAGAATGGATTGGGCTGGCTATTATCAGTAAGAATACCGGAAAACTTATTGGTGACTGTGCTCTAAAGATAGAAGACAATAGAGCTGAAATCGGATGCAACATTTCTCCCAAATATCAGAACTGCGGCTTTGCAAAAGAGATATTGAGACTGCTCATAGATTATTCTTTTAAGATAACCGGAGTAAATGAAGTTTATGGAATAACCGACTCGGCAAACACAGCTTCCATCAGATTGATGGAATCGGTGAGAATGGTCAGGACTCCAGTTTTCGAAGAACGGATTATATGTAAGGGTATCTTAAGCGTAGAACATAAATACTCTATACAATGATAATAAAAAGGGGTGAAAGAGACTGGCTTGAGGTAAGCTATCAGTCCCTTCCAAGATTGATACATCACTGCATTATAGTGTTTGTATGATGCCCGTTCTTTTGAAGTTGAGGGATGACACGGACATAATTCCCCCCTTTTAGTATAAAGCCCGGGGCAATAAGAACTCCGGGCTTTTGGTTTTACAATTTATTATTGGTCAGCAAATTTTAGTCTTCATCCCAACCCGTGAAACGGTAGCCTTCGGCCTTATAAGTCTTTCCTGGGAACCGGGAATTTGTGAAAGTGAAAGATATGGCATCCGCTACAGTACCTGAAGGCGCGGTAGCACCTTTCAGGGTAATCTTTCCGCCTGTAAGGGTAAATGTATTGGTAGAGGAAGCTACATTTCCAGCCAGGTTTTCGATATTAGTCCCTGAAAAAGTAAGGGAGCTCAAATCACAATTAATTTTTCCATTAATTGAATAGGCATTTGCTCCACTGAGGGAATAGCTTCCTATGCGCAACCAGCACTGAGTAGTGGAACCATCTATTGTATTGGAAATTTCACAATAGTTTTTGTATACCTGTGTTCCCGCTTCATCCGTTACTATCACTCTATATTTACCGCCTAAGGGGTGAATGGAAGAATATTCAATTTCATAATCTCCATATGTATCGCAGGAAAAGAACCCCAGAAGCAGCAAGAATAAGAATGGAATATATTTTATTTATTTCATATTTTATTTTATTAAGTACTGAATACTAAAATTGGAATTGATGTTTCATATTACTTGCCATTAGCGACCTGCCACCACAGTGGTTCCTGTGTAGGCTTAGTTGCCGGAGCATTAGGATTGTACAAAGCAGAAACATTAGGCACAGGCAGACGGCGAGGTATTTCTCTACGCTGAAGTACGGTTGTTCCCGGGCTTACCAAAGTTCCTAATTCATATCCCGCAGCAAGCCCCGGAGTAGTATTGCTTTCACGAACCTTTTCCGCGTCACTGATTGCCGGAATACCAGTACGGTTACGATCCATCCATGAATCCCAGGAGTTAGCTTTTGCTCCGGCCACCCATTTTTGAGTAAGAATACTTTTCAACATGGCGTCCAGAGAAGATGCATCGAACGCGTATGGACCTCCGGCTTTAATGAAATCGGTCGCATCATATCCCCAGCGATCGAAAGCACGGCGCACCCCTTCTTCATAAGCTGCTTTTGCTTCACTTGTCTTGCCTAATCTGGCTTGAGCTTCTGCTACCTGGAAGCTAACTTCCGCTGCATTCATCAGATAAACACTGTCAGCAAAAGTTTGTTTGTATCTTGATGAATTTACAAGAGGTACAGCATCGGCAGCTCCGGCAGTCGTAGAAGGTTTTGTTCCGCAAGGCAGGCCTCCATACATCTGTCTGTAAGTAAGTGTTTCACCATTTGCAATAGCATCTGCTGCTGTGGCTGTTAATTCGTACATTCTTTCGATCCGCGGGTCGTTTGCGGCTAACAAAAATTCAGTGAAGGTATGACAAGCTCTTATATTTTCTTTTGTATTTAGTTGTCGAATGTTATACTCATATAAAGGATTTCCTTTATTAGTAGCATTTTCAAATACACTGAAAGCACAATTTTTTGTTAATAGTCCACCTGCACTGATAAGAGCTTCTATTTTTGTCTTGTTAGCTTCAAAATCACGCATGTATATTTTTAGTTTCAAGCATTTGGCAAAAGAGACCCAGTTATCAATATTTCCCCTAAAAAAGAAATCTTTAGTATCTATTATAGGATTACTGGCAACCTTAGCCTGAGGAGCTTTGGCAATAGCTTCATCCAATAAGGCAATAATAGCAGGATATACAACGGTTTTGCTATCATCATATTTTGGAGCCGGATATTTTTTTATGTCTAAAGCTTCAGTGAATGGGATATCGCCATATAAATCGGTAAGTACATGGAAATTATATGCTGTGAGGACTTTGCCTATCAACCAATAGTTCCATGCACCTTTTTCTTCAGCCAAAGGAATCATGATCTTCAGATCTTTAAGCGTATTAGCGTAAGCATTGGTCCAGAAAGCATTATATGACTCCTGGCTCAAACTATAGGTTACAGTTGTATTGTACTGATTCGTGGAGTTCCCCTGAGTAACGTACTGGCACCATAAGTCGCCTATAAGCTGTCCGTTCAATCCTAATTGGGCAACTGTACTTGCCCCTGCGGCAGGCAGTAAACTCTCGAGGTTAGCCTCTGCAGGATAATTTGAGTTCTCATTTACATCTAAATAGCCATCGCACGATGTAAATGATATGCTTGTCAGAAGCACTGATAGGGCTATGTATATTAAATTCTTCTTTTTCATCATTTTTCTATTTAAAATTCAACCTTAATGGCACCACCAAATGTACGATACGAAGCCGCACTGGATATTTCACCGAATTCGGAATTCAGGTCATTACCCATATTTGCCACTTCCGGATCTACATAATTGTTTTTCTTAGGCGTAAACAAGAACAGGTTACGGCCGATGAGACTTAATACCATTTTACTCAAAGGAGTAGAACTTAAGAATTTCTTAGGCACATCATAAGATAGTGTTATTTCTCTGATCTTAAAGAAATCCTTAGGTATGATCATCTCGTCCCTTACTGTCGGAGTGTATGAGTAGTTGCCATAATAATTGAATTGGTTTGACATCAGCGGAATATTGTTTTCTACATATTTTCCGTCTACTATTTTCACCGAATTTGGATAAATGAAAGAATTACGTTCATTAAATACCGTTTGCGTCGAGTTACCATTGAAGTGAGTAATATAAGATGTATTAGATGCCATCCATCCACCCTTATGCCAGTCTCCTACTACAGTCAGTCTGAAATCTTTAAATTTAACAGAAGTACTCAATCCCAGTATAAAATCCGGCTGAGATGAACCAATAACCTTCTTATCGCTGGTAGACTGTGTAAGGAATCCGTTATTATTAACTATTGCATATCCATTGTAAGGACTACTCGCATCCTTCACACGGTCAACGTCAGGCACCTGGAAGGTTCCGATTTTTTCTCCTACTTTCATCTTATACTCTATACCACGCCATGAAACAATAGTATATTCTCGTAAACCATCCCAAAGCTCACGTACTTTACCAGTATTCTTAGTAAATGTGCCATTTACATCCCATTCCCAGTCTTTTGTGCGTACAGGTGTAAATCCGGCTGCTATTTCGACCCCTTTATTTTCTAAACGACCAACATTGCGAGTTTCGGATGTGTATCCGGTCTCAGGAGCTAGTGTAGCTGAAATAATCTGGTTTTTACTTTGTTTATTATAGTAAGCAAAATCGAAACGGACACGATTGTCGAAGAAACTACCTTGTAAGCCGAATTCATATTCAGTCGTAATTTCAGGTTTCAATGTCTGACTTGGAAGCCTGTTGTATTCAGTCAATCCCAGGACTCCGTTGATAGGCAACCAAGTGTAATAATATGTAGAGTTAGATCCTGCTACCGGCTCAAACCATGAAGAAGTTCTGTAAACCCCTGCGTCATTACCAGTTTGTCCTATAGCAGTACGCACCTTTAGAAAATCTACTTTGTAATTTTTTAGTGTCGGCAAAAGTTCGGTAAGGATAAGTGAAAGGTTGGCTCCTCCATAAAGATAGCTGTTTTCACCTTTAGGTAGTGTAGAAGAATAGTCCTTACGCCCCGACAGATTGAGATATACAAAGTTTTTATAGCCAATTTCTGCCTGTGCGAATACACCTATCAGACGACGGTCTTCGTTATACTGATCGGCATATGCTGCAGAACCTGTATTCTGAAGATTATACCAGTCAGGTACACCCAGGCCATTTACATAACCTCCGGTATACTCGTATGTACGCTTATTCAAGTTCCATCCGGCAGTACCTCCTAAAGTGAAATCGGATATTTTATAGTCAGCTGTAAGGAATGCTGTCGCATCCAACTGATCTCTGTTAAATCTATAATTGGAATAATAACCGTTTTGTGCTGTAGCTCCACCTAAGTCGCTATAAGAACCCGGAGTGAAAGAGTTTTTTGCATTAAAGTTTTCTCTGTCGAAATTCAGGAAGTCCCCACCAAGTCGTGCGGTTGCTTTTAGTCCGCTTAACAGCTGATAAGAGGCTTCAACCTTACCGTATGTGTGGTTGTCCTGATATTGATAATAGTTGTTATCAATCATCCAATAGGGGTTAGTTGCATAGAAAGTATAATAGTTATCAAGATTGTAACGTTCATCATTGTAATCTTTCATTGCTGAATAGTCCACATCGACTGCATGTTGCAAAAGCTCCATCTCCATCTCTTGTGTCCGGCGTATATCTTTACGTGCATAGTTGATAGACACATCTACTGAGAATTTATCCCATTTTGCATTTCCGCGCAAAGAAATTGTATTACGTGAATATGTATCCCCGTTATTAGGCAGAGTACCATTACTGGTCACATTTCCATAAGAAGCGTAAAGTCCGAGTTTGTCTGTACCGTAACGTACCGATAAAACGTTATTTAATTCAGAACCGGTTTTGTAAAAGTTACGAAGGTTATCTTTCACATACGAAAAAGGCTTTGTCATCACCGGATCCAGCTGGTCTGATCCCCACTCATGGGTAGTTCCATCGAGGCGTGGCCCCCACGAACCGTTCTCTGCTCTGTCCCAAGCGCCCCAGCCTTGTCCATATAGGTCTTGGGTCTGCATAACACGGAGAACATTCGATGCAGTAAATGCACCGTCATAAGATATAGTGAGCTTTTCATTTTTCGCTCTTTTGGTTGTTATCATTATAACACCATTAGCAGCACGCGAACCGTAAAGTGCAGTTGCTGATGCACCTTTCAATACAGTTACGGATTCTACGTCTTCCGAGTTAATGTCATTGGCACTATTACCAAAGTCAACATAGTCAGTCCCAGACCGTTCGTTAGTAATTGGCACACCATCAACAATATACAAAGGGTTATTACCATTGAATGAAGATATACCACGAATCAGCACCTTTTGTGAAGTCCCGGCAGGTCCTGCTGTGGAAATATTAACCCCGGCCACCTTACCGCTGAGTCCACTCATTACAGATCCGGATTTCGCTGCTGATATTTCATCTGATTTGATTTGAGTAGCAGCATATCCTAATATCTTCTGATCGCGTTGTATGCCCATTGCTGTTACCACAACTTCATTCATTACTTTGGCATCTTGTTCCAATACCACCCTCATCTCTGCTCTGGCAGTTTCTTCTTTCGATTTCATCCCTATCAGGGAGAATACCAATGTTGATTTTCCTTCGGGAAGATTAATAGAGAACACTCCTTCAACATCAGTTACAGTACCGATAGTAGTACCTTTCACTACCACAGATACGCCTATGGCGGGCTCTCCCAGATCATCAACAACAGTCCCCGTGATCTTTGTTGTTTGTGCCGCAATGTATCCGATACTTAGAAATAAGCAGGATAGAATCAATAACAACCTTTTTTTCATATTACACACACTCTTTTTAGATTAGTACTACACATTCGACTGTTTCAATATGATTTTATATTTGCCGTGTTGTTTTCATTATGAAATAATAAAACTCAGAAATGACTCAAAATGATTATTAATTGACAAATAAACGTTCATAGTGATAGATCGCATTTTTATAGTCGACAAATGTACAACAATTTTTCAATTATGTACAAAAATTCATAAAAAAGTGCAATATTTAACAATTATGACTATTTTATATACTAAAAGAATCTTTATGTCATTTTTGAGCATTATTTATGTCATTTTTTTAAAGATTCACTTGAGCTTAGATAGTAGAAAAGAGGAATGTTTTTTAGATAGCTTTTTTTTTAGAAATTGATAATCAACGGTTACAGGAACATAGCGTATTTAAATTGAAGCATTTATACACTTTTTATCCTGTCACTTTCCTAAACAATGGAAACAAAGGCTTAACAGGAGGGATAGCCTATCAATTCTTAACTAACTTCCAAGAAAATACAAAAACAAAATAATTGATATTCCGATATAGTACTTTACAGTCCCGTTACAAGGCGACTTGCAATCACCGACTTGATATTATCACAACATAGAGTACGGCAAAAGGGATTCTTAAAATTTGTACAATAAAAAAAGAGGAGTGACATTACATCACCCCTCCTTCTAACTATATAAAAGAATAATTAATTATTCTACGGCGTCAAAATCTACAACAGTCTTTCTCGTAGCAGCAATTCTGTCAAAGTCTTCTTTGGTACCAACTACAAGTTTTTCGAATTCACGCTGACCTGTACCTGCAGGAAGCAAGTGTCCACAGATTACGTTCTCTTTCAAACCTTCCAGCCTGTCCACTTTCGCGTTGATAGCAGCGTCGTTCAGTACTTTTGTAGTTTCCTGGAACGAAGCGGCTGACATAAAGCTTTGAGTTTGAAGGGCTGCACGTGTGATACCCTGAAGTATTTGGTTAGCTGTAGCAGGAATTGCATCACGCACTTCTACCGGACGAAGGTCTCTACGTTTGAGCATAGAGTTCTCATCCCTTAGTTTACGTGCGGTTACAATCTGTCCCGGCTCGAATGTTGCAGAATCACCACCATCAAGGACTACTTTTTTGCCCCAGATTCGGTCATTCTCTTCCATTACATCGTATTTATCGATAACCTGTTGTTCAAGGAAGCGTGTATCTCCCGGATCGATCACTTCTACCTTGCGCATCATCTGACGCACAATTACTTCGAAGTGTTTATCGTTGATCTTCACACCCTGCAGACGATATACATCCTGTACTTCGTTTACAATGTATTCCTGAACAGCTGTTGGTCCCATGATAGCCAGAATATCCGAAGGAGTGGTTGCTCCGTCCGATAATGGCATACCTGCTCTTACGAAGTCATTCTCCTGCACAAGGATCTGTTTCGAAAGAGGAACAAGGTACTTCTTCACTTCTCCAAGTTTAGACGTAACTATAACCTCTCTGTTACCACGTTTGATCTTACCAAATGAGATTTCTCCGTCGATTTCAGATACCACAGCAGGGTTGGAAGGATTACGAGCCTCGAACAACTCGGTCACACGAGGCAAACCTCCCGTGATATCACCCGCTTTACCTACGGCACGAGGAATCTTAACAAGTACATCTCCGGCTTTGATAGTGTCATTATCATCTTTTACAATGTGAGCACCTAACGGTAAGCTGTACATTTTCATCATATTCCCTTTCTCGTCAAGGATATGAGCCTCCGGTGCTTTGGTTTTATCACGTGATTCAACGATAATCTTTTCTTTCAAACCGGTTTGTTCGTCCGACTCAACTTTGTATGTTACATTCTCAATAACATTTTCAAATTTGATACGTCCGGTTGCTTCAGAAATGATAACTGCGTTAAACGGATCCCATTCGCAGATAAGGTCATCTTTCTTCACTTTGGCCCCGTCTTTGAAATAAAGTTTGGAACCATAAGGTATATTGTGAGTAAGAAGGACAATTTTAGTATTCGGGTCAACCAATCGAAGTTCAACCAAACGGCTAACTACGATTTGTGTCTTTTTACCGGTTTCATCAATTGCTTCTACGATACGCAGATCGTCGATTTCCAATACTCCGTCATATTTTGCAACGATACTACTTTCGGTAGCAATGTTAGAGGCGATACCCCCAACGTGGAATGTACGAAGTGTCAGCTGTGTACCCGGCTCACCGATTGACTGTGCTGCGATTACGCCGACAGCCTCACCACGCTGAACCATTCGCCCTGTGGCAAGGTTACGTCCATAACATTTTCCACAAACACCTTTTTTGGATTCACAGGTAAGCACCGAGCGTATTTCAACACTTTCGATAGGAGAGTTTTGAATTTTGGCTGCGGTATCTTCTTTGATTTCTTCACCCGATTTAACGATTAGTTCGCCTGTCAACGGATGTTGTATATCGTGAACTGATACACGGCCTAAGATACGTTCGTAAAGAGAAGCCACAACTTCTTCGTTGTTCTTCAACTCTGTACAAACAAGTCCGCGAAGTGTTCCACAATCTTCTTCATTGATGATAACATCTTGAGAAACGTCAACCAGACGACGGGTTAAGTAACCGGCATCGGCTGTTTTCAAAGCTGTATCCGCAAGACCTTTACGCGCACCGTGGGTAGAGATAAAGTACTCTAACACCGACAGACCTTCTTTAAAGTTGGAAAGGATCGGGTTCTCAATAATCTGAGCACCTTCAGCTCCACTCTTCTGGGGTTTTGCCATCAAACCACGCATACCTGACAACTGACGGATCTGCTCTTTCGAACCACGGGCTCCTGAATCCAACATCATATATACAGAGTTGAATCCCTGATTGTCTTCCGATAATTGTTTCATCAGGATATTTGACAATCTGGAGTTAACGTGAGTCCATGTATCAATAATCTGATTGTAACGTTCGTTGTAGGTAATGAATCCCATGTTGTAGTTATTCATTATCTGCTCAACCTCGTCATAACCCTGAAGTACCAATTCATCTTTTTCTTCCGGTATGATTACATCCTCAAGATTGAACGACAATCCTCCACGGAATGCCATTGTATATCCTAAGTCTTTTATATCGTCGAGGAACTGGGCTGTTTTAGCAACTCCGGCTACTTTGATCACGTTACCGATGATATCACGAAGTGATTTCTTAGAAAGTACTTCATTGATAAAACCTACTTCTACCGGTGTCTTCTCGTTAACAAGAACACGTCCGACAGTAGTTTCACGCATCAGTTTAGCAACGTTTCCTGTTTCATCCAGATCATTTACATATACTTTAATAAGGGCATGAATATCTACTTTTCCTTCATTATAAGCGATGATCGCTTCTTCGGGTCCGTAGAATATAAGGCCTTCGCCTTTAGCTCCCTTGCGTATCTTAGTAATATAATATAATCCGAGAACCATGTCCTGAGATGGTACAGTAATAGGTGCGCCATTCGCAGGGTTAAGGATATTGTGAGATGCAAGCATCAACATCTGCGCTTCGAGGATAGCTTCATTACCTAGTGGTAAGTGAACGGCCATCTGGTCACCGTCGAAGTCGGCATTGAACGCCGTACACGATAGTGGGTGCAACTGGATTGCCTTACCTCCGATCATTTTCGGCTGGAATGCCTGTATACCTAAACGGTGAAGTGTAGGGGCACGGTTGAGCAAAACAGGATGTCCCTTCATTACGTGTTCGAGGATGTCCCAAACAACAGGTTCCTTGCGATCTACTATTTTCTTCGCTGATTTTACGGTCTTAACGATACCGCGCTCGATCAGCTTACGGATGATAAACGGTTTGTACAACTCGGCTGCCATATCCTGAGGGATACCGCACTCGTGCATCTTCAATTCAGGACCGACGACGATTACCGAACGGGCCGAATAGTCTACACGTTTACCCAACAAGTTTTGACGGAAACGTCCTTGTTTGCCTTTCAAACTGTCGGAAAGCGACTTCAACGGACGGTTAGCATCTGTTTTAACCGCGCTTGATTTACGTGAGTTATCGAACAATGAATCGACAGCTTCCTGAAGCATACGTTTTTCATTACGCAAGATCACTTCCGGTGCTTTGATATCGATAAGTCTTTTCAGACGGTTGTTACGGATAATAACGCGACGATACAAGTCATTCAGGTCGGATGTAGCAAAACGGCCACCATCCAACGGAACAAGCGGACGAAGTTCCGGCGGAATAACAGGAACGATCTTAACGATCATCCATTCAGGTTTATTCTTGCCCTTCGATCCACGGAACGCTTCTACAACCTGAAGTTGTTTCAACGCTTCGTTCTTACGTTGTTGAGATGTATCTGTACTGGCTTTGTGACGCAGATTGTTTGCCAACGAATCAAGATTGATACGTGACAACAAATCGTAAACGGCCTCTGCTCCCATTTTAGCAATAAATTTGTTAGGATCGGTATCGTCTAACAATTGATTTTCTTTAGGAAGTTTATCCAGTATGTTCAAGTATTCATCTTCTGTAAGAAGGTCTTTTTCTGCTACTCCTTCTTCTACCGCGATACCTGATTGGATCACTACATAACGTTCGTAGTAAATGATAGAGTCCAGTTTCTTTGTAGGGATACCCAGAAGATAACCCATTTTGTTAGGTAGAGAACGGAAATACCAGATATGAGCTACCGGAACTACCAGGTGGATATGACCTGTGCGTTCGCGGCGAACTTTCTTTTCTGTTACTTCAACACCGCAACGGTCGCAGACAATACCTTTGTAACGGATTCTTTTGTATTTACCGCAATGACATTCGTAATCCTTTACAGGGCCGAATATACGTTCGCAGAAAAGCCCGTCACGTTCCGGTTTGTATGTACGGTAGTTGATAGTTTCGGGTTTCAAAACTTCCCCGCTCGATGCTTCCAGAATTTCTTCGGGAGAGGCAAGACTCACGGTTATTTTTGAAAAGCTACTCTTTACTTTATTTTCTTTTCTAAAAGCCATATTACTTTTTTCCTTTAAAAGCTGTTAGCTGTTAGCTATTAGCCAATAGCTGTTTGTTAGAGTATTTAGAGTCCGTTAGCTAAAGGCTAAAAGCCAAAAGCTAACGGCTAATATTGTTTAGTCAAGCGATACGCTTAATCCCAGACCACGCATTTCGTGAAGTAATACGTTCAGGGATTCAGGTATTCCCGGCTGTGGCATTGGCTCACCTTTCACAATAGCTTCGTAAGCCTTGGAACGGCCGACAACGTCATCGGACTTGATAGTCAGGATTTCTCTCAGGATATAAGCCGCACCGAATGCTTCAAGTGCCCAAACCTCCATCTCTCCGAAACGCTGGCCCCCGAATTGAGCTTTACCTCCAAGAGGCTGTTGCGTAATAAGGGAGTAAGGTCCGATAGAGCGGGCGTGCATCTTGTCTTCAACCATATGGCCCAGTTTTAGCATGTAGATGATACCTACTGTTGCATGCTGGTCGAAACGATCTCCTGTACCACCATCAAATAAGCGAACTTTACCATAACGGGGAACTCCGGCTTTGTCTGTCCATGCATTCATATCGTCAAGGCTTGCTCCGTCGAAAATAGGAGTGGCAAATTTCACACCCAACTCTTTTCCGGCCCAACCTAATACAGTTTCGAATATCTGACCAAGGTTCATACGTGAAGGCACCCCTAACGGATTCAATACGATATCAACCGGTGTTCCGTCCGGTAAGAATGGCATATCCTCCTGACGAACGATACGCGACACGATACCTTTGTTACCGTGGCGTCCTGCCATCTTATCCCCTACCTGAACTTTACGCTTTTTAGCCACATAAACTTTTGCGATCTGGACAATACCGGAAGGAAGTTCATCCCCGATAGTCAGGTCGAATCGTTTACGTTTCAATTCCGCATCCAGTTCTTTATATTTGCGCAGGAAGTTAACGATTACATCTTTTATCAATTCATTCTTGTGCTCATCTGCTGTCCAGTTGCTCACCTGTATTGACTCATAATCGATATTGTCCAGTGCACTCTTCGTAAATTTGGAACCTTTGGCAATGATATCCACATTAAGATAATCTTTCACACCCTGAGATGTTTTACCATCGGTTAAGATCAATAGCTTGTCTACCAATACTGATTTTACTTTAGCTATCTTTTCTTCATACTCTTCATCCAACTTAGGAAGCAAGGCTTTGCTCGAAAGTTTCGTTTTACCTTTCTTGGATGCCTTAGAGAATAGGTTTGTACCTACAACAACTCCTTTCAGGGATGGAGAAGCTTTCAATGACGCGTCTTTCACATCACCGGCTTTATCACCAAAGATGGCGCGGAGCAGTTTCTCTTCAGGTGAAGGATCGGATTCTCCTTTCGGAGTGATCTTACCTATCAGGATATCCCCGGGACTCACGCGGGCACCGATACGGATAATTCCTCTTTCGTCCAGGTCTTTTGTAGCCTCTTCGCTCACGTTAGGAATATCAGAAGTCAATTCTTCTACACCACGCTTGGTATCACGTACTTCGAGTACGAATTCCTCTACGTGTACAGAAGTAAATATATCTTCGCGCACGATACGTTCGTTAAGTACGATAGCATCCTCGAAGTTATACCCCTTCCATGGCATAAATGCCACTTTCAGGTTCTTTCCGATAGCCAATTCTCCCTGTTCGGTAGAATACCCTTCTGTCAGGATTTGTCCCAGAACAACTCTGTCTCCCTTACGGCAGATAGGACGAAGGTCGATCGTTGTATTCTGGTTTGTTTTCCTGAATTTAGGTATATTATATGTTTTTACGGCATCGTCGAAGTTTACGAAATCTTCGTCAGCAGTACGGTCATATTTAATTTTAATGGTACTTGCATCCACATATACTACTTCTCCTGCACCCTCTGCCACAATCTGTGTACGAGAGTCACGGATAAGCTGTCCTTCGATACCTGTTCCCACAATAGGGGCTTCGGTACGCATTAATGGTACAGCCTGGCGCATCATGTTCGATCCCATCAGTGCACGGTTGGCATCGTCATGTTCTAGGAACGGAATCAAAGAAGCGGCGATAGATGCAATCTGAGTAGGAGATACGTCCATTAACTCAACTTCTTCCGGTGCAATAACCGGATAGTCGGCATCCTGACGAGCTTTCACACGTTTAAGGATAAACGTTCCATCGTCATTCAACGGAGCATTACCCTGTGCAATAAGCTTATCTTCTTCCTCTTCGGCAGCAAGATAAACAATACCGTTTGATGAAAGGTCTACTTTGCTGTCCGCAACTTTACGATATGGGGTTTCTATGAAACCAAGGTCGTTAATTTTGGCATACACGCAAAGAGATGAAATCAGACCGATATTCGGACCTTCAGGAGTCTCGATAGGACAAAGGCGTCCGTAGTGAGTATAGTGAACGTCACGCACCTCGAAACCTGCTCTTTCACGGGAAAGACCGCCCGGTCCCAATGCAGACATACGACGTTTATGAGTAATCTCGGCCAATGGATTGGTTTGGTCCATAAACTGAGACAATGCATTCGTACCGAAGAATGTATTTACTACGGATGAGATTGTTTTCGCATTGATCAGATCGATAGGCGTAAACACTTCATTGTCGCGTACATTCATTCTTTCACGAATGATACGTGCCATACGGTTAAGACCAACTCCAAACTGGTTGAAAAGTTGCTCGCCAACTGTACGGACACGACGGTTGCTCAAGTGGTCGATATCATCAACGATAGCTTTTGAATTAATCAGCTCGATAAGGAACTTGATTATTTCAATAATATCTTCTTTCGTTAATACACGGATATCGGTACTTGTCGCCAAGCCCAATTTCTTGTTAAGTCTGTAACGGCCTACTTCACCTAAGTCATAGCGTTTTTCAGAGAAGAACAAGTTGTTTATAACCTCGCGTGCGCTGGTATCGTCAGCCGGTTCAGCACTACGAAGCTGTCTGTATATATGACGGACCGCGTCTATTTCCGAGTTACTCGGGTCCTTTTGCAATGTATTGTAGATAATGGCAAAATCTGAAATATTTTGCGTATCCTTATGCAATAAAATAGAAGCAATGTTCGAATCTATAATCAGATCAAGATGGTCTTTATCCAGAACTGTTTCACGTTCAAGAATAACTTCGTTACGCTCGATTGAAGTCACCTCACCGGTATCTTCATCCACGAAGTCTTCCATCCATGTTCTTAAAAGTCTGGCTGCAAGCTTACGACCTAATACTTTCTTAATATTTTGTTTTGTAACTTTAATTTCTTCGGCCAGATCGAAAATCTCAAGGATATCTCTATCGCTTTCGAATCCGATAGCACGAAGCAATGTAGTTACGGGTAATTTTTTCTTCCGGTCGATGTATGCATACATGACATTGTTGATGTCGGTAGCAAATTCGATCCAAGAACCTTTGAACGGAATGATACGGGCTGAATAAAGCTTTGTACCATTGGCGTGCATCGTTTGTCCGAAGAACACACCGGGTGAACGGTGCAACTGAGACACTACTACACGTTCTGCTCCGTTGATGACAAAGGTACCTTTCTCAGTCATATATGGAATCAGTCCCAGGTATACATCCTGGATAACTGTATCAAAATCTTCGTGGTCAGGGTCTGTACAATAAAGTTTTAGCTTTGCTTTCAAAGGAACACTATATGTCAGTCCTCTGTCGATACACTCATCAATAGTATAGCGCGGAGGGTCGATGAAGTAGTCCAAAAACTCTAATACAAAGTTGTTTCGTGTATCGGCTATAGGAAAGTTTTCAGCAAAAACTTTGTATAGGCCTTCGTTTTTCCTTCTTTCAGGAGGGGTATCAAGTTGCAGAAAGTCGCGGAATGACTTTAACTGTACTTCAAGAAAATCCGGGTAAGGAAGCGGATTTTTGATTGAAGCGAAATTGACTCTTTGATTTGTTGTTGAAGACATGGATAACCTATTTTATTGAACTTATTACTTTTGACGCAAAAAGGTTAAGAACCTTCTTCGAGGAAGGTTCCTAACCAAATATCCTTTCTCAGGACTTATCTTTACTTAAGTTCAACTTCGGCTCCAGCTTCTTCTAATTGTTTTTTCAATGCGTCAGCTTCATCTTTAGTTACTCCTTTTTTAAGTTCACCAGGAGCACCATCTACTAGATCTTTAGCCTCTTTCAAACCAAGTCCTGTAAGTTCTTTTACAGCTTTAACAACTTGTAGTTTGTTAGCTCCTGCTGATTTCAAGATTACATCGAAAGATGTTTTTTCTTCTACTACTTCAGCAGCAGCAGCTGGTCCTGCAGCAACTGCAACAGCAGCAGCGGCCGGTTCAATACCATATTCAGTTTTTAGAATTTCAGCTAATTCGCTTACTTCTTTTACTGTCAAATTTACTAGTTGTTCTGCAATAGCTTTGATATCTGCCATTTTTGTATAAATTAAAATTG
>QMCD01000478.1_pt1 | contig 36865 bp, 31 predicted proteins | sample 1821841 | NCBI WGS metagenome assembly QMCD01 (sample SAMN01991225, study PRJNA193472) | Termite gut metagenome, whole genome shotgun sequencing project. | isolation source: worker | host: Macrotermes natalensis
CAGGTATTCATTGACTTGTTGACTGATTCGGGAACCGGCGCCATGAGCGACCGCCAGTGGGCTGCCATGATGACGGGCGATGAAAGTTATGCCGGCGCATCATCCTACTATAACATGAAAAATGCCATTAAAGACATCCTCGGCTTCGACTATTTCCTGCCCACGCATCAGGGGCGTGCTGCTGAAAACGTACTGTTCTCGGTGCTGATCAAAGAAGGCGATGTAATTCCCGGCAATTCTCATTTCGATACTACGAAAGGACATATTGAATTTCGCAGGGCGCATGCCATTGATTGCACCATTGACGAAGCTGCCGATACGCAGAAGGAACTGCCTTTCAAAGGCAATATGAGCATAGAAAAATTGGAGAAAGTAATGGCGGAACATCATGAAAAAGTACCGTTCATTCTGATTACCGTAACTAACAATACGGCCGGCGGGCAGCCCGTTTCCATGGAGTGCATCAAAGGGGTGAGACAAGTGGCCGACAAATATAAAAAGCCGGTGCTGATTGACTCGGCGCGCTTTGCCGAAAATGCCTACTTCATCAAAACCCGTGAGAAAGGCTATGCGCAAAAGACCATTAAGGAAATTGTGAAAGAAATGTATACTTATGCCGATGCCATGACCATGAGCAGCAAGAAAGACGCCATTGTGAACATCGGCGGGTTCATTGCCACGCGCCGCAAGGAGTGGTTTGAACAGGCTTCGGTATATAACATCATGTTCGAAGGATTTGTTACCTACGGTGGTATGAGTGGCCGCGACATGAACGCCCTTGCCGTTGGGCTGGACGAAGGTACGGAATTTGATTACCTCGAAACGCGTATCAAACAGGTGGCTTACCTCGGCGAACAGCTGGATAAATACGGCATTCCTTACCAGCGCCCTGCCGGCGGACATGCCATTTTCGTAGATGCGAAAAAAATATTGCACAAGGTGCCGCGCGAAGAATTTCAGGCGCAGACGTTGGGTGTTGAGTTGTACCTCGAAGCCGGTATCCGCGGCGTGGAGATTGGCGCCATTTTGGCCGACCGTGACCCGCAGACCCGTGAAAACCGTTATCCCGAATTAGAACTGTTGCGCCTCGCTATTCCGCGCCGCGCCTATACCAACAACCACATGGACGTGATCGCCGCTGCTCTGAAGAATGTATATGACCGTCGCGACACCATTACCCGTGGCTATAAAATTGTGAAGGAAGCGCCCATCATGCGGCATTTCACCGTAGGCCTGGAGCCGTGTAAATAGCGAGATGAAGATATTAGGGTAGGTCGAAGAGTGCTGTTTAATTAGTAGGTTTGCGTACGTCGCAATGGTTTGTATTTTCAGCCTCAAACAATTTGTCTATTTGCTTCTTGTTTTCAGGTAAATAATTTGTAGCAATATCCCAAATAATGGAATAATCTATGCCGTGGTATTCGTGAGATATTTTATTCCTTAGGTAATACATCTCTTTCCAGGGTATTTCACGGTATTTTGATTTTATTTCTTCCGGAAGATTTTTAGAGGCTTCACCAATAATTTCAAAATTTCGTATTACTGCATCCACTGTTTTGTAATCTCTTTTGAAGCGCATAAAATCATATCCTTCAATATATTCAGCAATGTGGGTCATCGCTAAGAGAATATCTTCAAAATACATAAGATAATTGCGTTGAGACTTATCCATATCACAAGTATACTACAGAATTAAGAATTTGGGCTTTTAGCTGCGGTTTCAACGCCTCTTTAGTTACTAAATCTATTTTGCGATGGAGCAATTGTTCTAAAAATAATTCCATAGAAAATACTTTCCAGCCTATTGGTTCGGAAAATTCTACTAAAATATCCACATCGCTATCGTCATTAAACGAATCGTCCGAAATAGAGCCAAATACACCAATTGAAGACAAGTGATAATTTTTCTGCAATACGGGTTTAACCCGGGATATTTTACTTAATATTTCAGAAGAGGATGTATTCATCCGGCAATTTTTTTTACAAAAATACAAAATAGGTCTATAAAAACCAAATTATTATTGCAATCCGCATACTCTTACGGCACAATGACCCGCAACGCCGACGGAATAATATTCACTTCAATGGATTGTCCCATAATGGCCGATTCACCGTCGAAGTGTACGTGATCTTCATTTTTGCGGGTGATTTTGATGTGTTTGCCGCGCAATGTTTCGGTCGTCCAGGTGCGGTGCAATTGCTTGGTAAACAAGCTCGGTAGTATCCACGGTGCAGCCAGCATGGTATATTCATTCAGGATAACTATATCCAGTAACCCGTCATTGATCTGCGCGCGCGGAGCGATGTAAGCGTTGTTGCCCCACTGCGATGCGTTGGCAAAGGTAATAAGGAACGCCTTGCGGTCGAAAGATTGCCCGTCAACCTCAAGGTGGTACTCGCAGGGCGAGTATTTCAGGGCTTCTTTAGTGGAAATTTTCATGTAATTATACAATCCGCGCTTTCCCTTTTTGTTAAAGAGATTCCCAATGAGCGCATCGAAACCTATACCGGCCGTAACAAAAAATGTTTTCCCGTTAATTTCTGCGGCGTCAATGAACTGTACGTTGTTTCGTCGGATAATTTCTGCCGCCTTGCGAAAATTCATCGGCAGGTGGAGGTGCCTGGCCAGTCCGTTGCCGGATCCCATGGGAACAATGCCTAAGGCGGTTTGGCTGTGCAAGAGTGCGCGCGCCACCTCATTAATAGTGCCGTCGCCGCCCACCGCAACCACCGTGTCGAATTGTGCTTGCGCAAAGCGTAGCGCCTGAGTATAGGCATCGCCGGCGCAGGAAGTGGTATGCAATGACAACCCATACTCGGTGGAAAGCCCGAATAATTGCCCTATGTAAGTCCATACGGCCTCTTTATTTTTCGTCCCCGAAATGGGATTTATTATGAATGCTATCCGTTGCATAGTACAAAGATAACAATTATTTAAATATAGACCGTGCTTCGGCTTTTAATATTTTAATGGCTGAGGCGGTAGGTAAAGGATTAAGAGTGGTCGACAATTCAATGATTTTGCGCGACAGTGTTATGGCCGGCTCCTCCGGCGGTAAGGCCGCTGCCGCCTGATTAATTAGCGTATTTACCGCATGGCGCGCGGCCGTCACCTGCGTCCAGGCCTCATTGCTCACATAAAGTTGTTGCGAAAAGTTATGTTCCATTTCGGAACGAACAGCGCTTAACAGCAGCAGTTGCAGGTCGGCCACTGTTCCTGCGTGCGACACGTAGCGCATCACCAGTTCCTGCGGGTTGATCCGTTCCATTAGTAAAATCAGCCGCTCATAGGCTTGCAGGCGAAGGGCGTCGGTACTGCCATTATTGCCGGTAGACCGGACAATTTTCTTCTTCGGACGGGCAAAGTTGAAATAACCGGCCAGCACTAAGAAGAGAATAGCTAAAACAAGCAAAATGTCCATAAACAATGTAATTTTTCACAAATTTAAGATTTTTTTGTAACTTTGTAAATTGTTTTATCATTTAATGATATGAAAAAAAATCCCGTCCGGCGTATAGCGCTTTTCCTGACCGCTTTTGCTGTTATAATTACAGCGACGGTGTGGGGCGTCAGGTATTATACCGCCTACTTCAGCGCTAACGTAAAGGTGGAGCATGGACAGGCATACCTCTACATTCCCGGCGACGCTACTTTTGAGCAGGTGCTCGATAGTTTGCGGACCATGCGCGTGTTGCGAAATGAAGCGCGTTTTGTGCAAGTAGCCCAATGGAAAAAATATCCTGAAACGATTCGGCCGGGACGTTATAAATTGACGAACGGGATGAACAATAGGTTGTTGGTGAATAAATTAATAGCCGGATTGCAAGAGCCTTTGCGGTTGACCATTTCGGGAAATATACGCAGCAATGAACGTTTGTCGGCCATACTGGCGCGCTATGTGGAAGCCGATTCTGCCGGTATATTGGCCGTGTTGCGCGATACGGCGCTGGTGTCAACTTACGGATTTAAACCGGCAACGGTGATGGGTATGTTTATCCCGAATACTTATGAAGTGTACTGGACAATTACGCCAACCGCTTTGCTGCAACGCATGCACAAAGAATATGACAACTTTTGGAATGCCCAACGCCGCGAGAAAGCAGCGAATCTCAAGATGTCGCAGCAGGAAGTGAGTACCCTGGCCTCTATAGTATATGAAGAGAGTTTGAAAAACGACGAAATGCCCCGTATTGCCGGCGTGTATATCAACCGTTTGAAAAAGAGAATTCCGCTACAGGCTGACCCCACCTTGAAGTACGCCGCGGGTGATTTTACCTTGAAACGGGTGTTGGCTATACATAAATTCATTAATTCACCTTATAATACTTACAAACACCAAGGCCTGCCGCCGGGGCCTATCTGTGTGCCGCCACCGGTAGCCATTGATGCCGTATTGAACTGCGAACAGCATGATTATTTGTATTTTTGCGCAAAGCCTGATTTCAGCGGCTACCATAATTTTTCTAAAACACTGACCCAACTGACCCAACATAATCAATATGCTAATGAATATCGCCGGGCGCTAAACCGGAATGGTATCTACCGTTAGTATATAGTATTTAGTACAGAGTATTGAGTACATAGTACAGAGTATTGAGTACATAGTACAGAGTATTGAGTACATAGTACAGAGTGTTAGATGCAATTAGCTGATGCACAGTGATTAATATCGGTGTTTAATACTCAATACTAATTACTCAGTACTTTTTACTATCTTTGTAAGTTAAATTATAAAAAATGGATTACAAAGTAGCAGATATCTCCTTAGCCGCATTTGGCCGGAAAGAAATTGACATTGCAGAAAAAGAAATGCCCGGCCTGATGGCCATACGCAAAAAATATGCTGCCCAACAACCCTTAAAAGGCGCGCGCGTCATGGGCTCATTGCACATGACCGTTCAAACCGCCGTATTGATTGAAACGCTGAAAGCCCTGGGCGCTGAGGTGCGCTGGGCCTCGTGCAATATTTTTTCCACACAGGACCATGCCGCAGCAGCTATAGCCGCAGCAGGCATTCCCGTATTCGCATGGAAGGGTGAAACCCTGGAAGAGTATTGGTGGTGTACGGAGCAGGCGCTTTCTTTTGAAGGCGGAAAAGGCCCCACGCTGATTGTAGATGACGGTGGCGATGCTACCTTACTGGTGCATTGGGGGGTGAAAGCCGAAAAAGATACCTCATTTCTTAATCGTCAACCGGCAAGCAAGGAAGAAGGGGTAATTCTTGATTTATTGAAACAGACATTGAAAAAAGATGCGTCCAAATGGACGAATATGGCTACCGGAATTAAAGGCGTGAGCGAAGAAACCACTACCGGCGTACACCGTCTGTACCAAATGTTGGAACGTGGTGAATTGCTGTTCCCCGCCATTAACGTCAACGACTCGGTGACTAAATCAAAATTTGACAACCTGTATGGTTGTCGCGAATCATTAGCCGACGGCATTAAGCGTGCTACCGATGTGATGATTGCCGGAAAGGTAGTGGTGGTGTGTGGTTACGGCGATGTAGGCAAAGGCTGTGCCCGCAGTATGCGTTCCTACGGCGCACGTGTGCTGGTGACGGAAATTGACCCTATTTGTGCCTTGCAGGCAGCCATGGAAGGCTTTGAAGTAGTGACGGTGGAAGACGCCCTGCCCGAAGGAAACATCTATGTAACCACCACCGGAAACTGTGATATCATTACCATTGATCACATGGCGAACATGAAAGACCAGGCCATAGTGTGCAACATCGGTCACTTCGATGATGAAATACAAGTGTCGGCATTGGAAGAATTTAAAGGCATACAAAGAATAAATATCAAACCGCAGGTAGATAAATTTGTATTCCCCGACGGTCATGCTATTTTCTTGTTGGCCGAAGGGCGTTTGGTGAACCTGGGTTGCGCAACGGGACATCCTTCCTTTGTGATGAGCAACTCCTTCAGTAACCAAACCCTGGCGCAAATTGAGTTGTGGACGAATAAATACGAGCTGGGCGTATACCGCCTGCCGAAAAAATTAGATGAAGAAGTGGCCCGCCTGCACTTGGCACAGTTGGGGGTGAAGCTCACCACGCTTAATGCAAAACAGTCCGCTTACCTTGGCATTGACCCGGAAGGGCCTTACAAACCGGAGCACTACAGGTATTAAAGGAGAATAATCTGCGTAAACCCGTCGTCATTGCGAGGAACGAAGCAACCTATTATCTGCGTTCTATTGAATTTTTAAATGTTAAATTATGAAAATATCGTACAACTGGCTTAAAGACTACATCAACACAACGGAAACACCGGAGCGTATAGCCGAAATACTCACTTCCATTGGCCTTGAAGTGGAAGCAATGGAACGCACCGGCGGAATCCCCGGCAACCTCAGTGGCGTGGTAGTGGGGCATGTATTGGAATGTGTGCAGCATCCGGATGCCGACCGTTTGCGCGTGACAAAAGTAGATGTAGGCGCCGGCGAAGCATTGCAAATTGTGTGCGGAGCGCCGAATGTGGCGGAAGGACAGAAAGTGGCGGTAGCTACTATTGGTACTACCTTACACTTCAGCAACGGCGAGTCGGTAAAAATGAAACGCCAGAAATTGCGCGGTGTGGAATCAATGGGCATGATTTGCGCCGAAGACGAATTGGGCATCGGCGCTTCGCACGACGGCATTATGGTACTCGACCCTTCGGTGAAGGTAGGTACGCCGGTCAATGAGGTGATAAAAATAGACAGCGGCGATATTATTTTTGAAATCGGATTAACACCTAACCGTATTGATGCTGCCTCGCATTTTGGCGTGGCGCGTGATTTGGCAGCCGCCTTGAATGCAGGCACACAGCTTCCGCCGGTGTCGGCTTTCAAAGAAGGAGCAGGGCAGGGCACCACGGTGAAAGTAGACAACCCCCTTGCCTGTCCCCGTTATTCGGGCATTACCATTAAGGGAATTAAGGTGCAACCCTCTCCCGAATGGCTGCAAAAACGCTTGTCGGCCATTGGTTTGAGACCTATCAATAACGTGGTGGATATCACCAATTTTATTTTACATGAAATCGGACAGCCTCTGCACGCTTTTGATGTGGCAAAGATCGACGGCGGACAAATTGTAGTACGCACCTGCGATGAAGGAACCCTCTTCACAACGCTCGACGGCGTGGAACGAAAACTCAACGCCAATGATTTGATGATTTGCAGCGCCTCACGCCCCTTGTGTATCGCCGGTGTATTCGGCGGTTTGGATGCCGGAGTAACCGAAACGACTACCGATGTGTTTTTGGAAAGCGCTTATTTCAATCCTGTGTGGGTGCGTAAAACCGCTCGCCGTCATGGTTTGAATACCGATGCGTCTTTCCGCTACGAGCGTGGCGCCGATCCTGAAATTACACTCTACGCCTTAAAACGCGCTGCCTTGATGATACGGGAACTGGCCGGCGGTACGATTACCGGCTCGGTGCAGGATGTTTATCCGCAGCCCGTGGCGCCGGCAGAAGTGGAACTCAATTATAAAAGCATGTCGCGATTGATTGGTAAGGAAATTCCTGCGCGGGAATTGCAAACGATCTTGCAGTCCCTGGATTTTAATATCATCAACACTACGGCCGAAGGTCTCCGTGTAAGCGTTCCTACCTATCGTGTAGATGTTACGCGGGAATGCGACGTGGTAGAAGAAGTGTTGCGCATTTACGGTTACAACGCAGTAGACATTCCGGAGCGCGTGTTATCATCGGTGAATAGCCGCCGCAAACCCGACAAAGAAAAATTACAGAATACCATTTCGGATTATTTGACGGACAACGGTTTTTATGAGATGATGAATAATTCGCTCACCAAAAGCGATTACTATCAATTAACCCCTTCGTTTCCGCCCGACAATGAGGTGAAAATATTGAACCCGCTGAGCAGCGACCTCAATGCCATGCGCCGCACTTTGATTTTCGGAGGATTGGAAGTGGTGAGCCATAATATCAATCGCCAGTACAACGATTTGAAATTGTATGAATTTGGTAATGTATATTTCTATACGCCGGATAAGGCAGATAAAGGCCTGGCCGCTTATTCCGAAGCGCCGCGATTGGCTTTGTTTGTTACGGGCGCTGCCGTGCAACCCTCATGGAATGCTAAAACTGAAGCTACGAATTTCTTTTACCTGAAAGGTTATGTAGAAAAAATTATGACGCGTTTTGGTGTTGATTTATATAGCCTGCCCACTGATAATGCGCCGTCCGACTGCTTTGCCGAAGGCATGTCGTGGCTCCTGAATGGTAAGCCCCTGGCGGTGATTGGAACTGTCGCTAAAAAATTGCGTGCGGCTTTTGGTATTAAACAGGAAGTGTATGTGGCCGAGATTGCCTGGAACATGTTGATTAAAGCACAACAGCAACATAAGGTGCTTTATAAGGAATTGCCGAAGTTTCCCGAAGTGCGTCGCGACCTGGCCTTGGTGCTCAATGAGCAGGTGACCTTCTCGCAACTGCGCGATATAGCGTTTAAAGCGGAGAAACATTTATTGAAACAGGTTGGCCTGTTCGATGTATATCGCGGCGACAAGCTGCCTGCCGGGAAGAAACAGTATGCGCTGAGTTTCATTTTGCAGGATGAAGAAAAAACCTTCACCGACCAGCATATCGACCGCATTATGCAACAATTGTTGGCAGCGTTTGATAAGGAAACAGGCGCTGCACTGAGATAAATGAAGAAGTATTTTTCTTTCGTCAAATTTGCCCACACGCTATTTGCGCTTCCCTTTGCCTGTGTTGGCTTTACGTTGGGTGTGCAGCAAGCGGGTTTCTCGTGGTGGTCGCTGTTGCTTATGCTGCTATGCATGGTGTTTGCCCGCAATGCTGCCATGGGCTTCAACCGTTATGCCGACCGCCGTTTCGATGCGCGCAATCCGCGCACGGCCGGGCGTGAACTGCCGAAAGGAATGATATCGCCGGGCAGCGCATTGGCTTTTGTAATTATCAATGTGCTTGCTTTCATGGTCACGGCTTATGTATTAAATCCGCTCTGCTTCTATTTATCGCCGGTAGCCCTGTTGATTGTGTTGGGCTATAGCCTCACCAAACGCTTCACCTGGTTGTGTCATTTGGTACTGGGGCTGGGCTTGTCGGTAGCGCCGGCCGGCGCCTACATTGCCGTTACCGGCACATTGTCCGGCGCGCCTTGGTTGTTCTCCGCGCTGGTATTGTTTTGGAGCGCCGGCTTTGATGTACTCTACGCCTTGCCCGATGAAGATTTTGATAAACAGGAAAAATTACATTCCATTCCGCAGGCTTTTGGCCGGAAAGCTGCCCTACGACTGTCGGTAGGCTTGCACGTGGTGGCTGCGGGCTTTGTGACGTTGATTGGCGTAGTGCTTATCCCCGGAGCACTGTATTGGACAGGGGCGATAATCTTTGTAGCGCTGTTGATTTACCAGCATCTGATCATTAGTCCCACGGACCTGTCGCGCCTGAATGCGGCATTTTTTACTACTAATGGTATTGCTTCGGTAGCATTGGCCATATTCGCCATTATTTCAATTATAATCAGATAATTAACCTAATTGTACTTTTGAAAATACAATTTTAATGATATTTTGTTTTTTCAAAAGTACAATCGATATAATATTGCTATATATTATTTATTATTAGTATTTTATCCTATTTGCATTTTGTAAAATACAAAAAAACAATAAAAATGATTTTTATAATATACAAAATATGTTTATATTTGTATTTTCAAAAATACATTTGTTATGAATACCTTATTTGATAAACATAATAAACAGTTAGTCAAAGTGAAATCCGGGCAAATCCGTTATATGATGAATGAAGTGGATTGGAAAGACCGCTTGTTTGCTATTACCGGTGCGCGCGGTACGGGAAAAACCACCCTGATATTCCAGCATATTAAACATCATTTACAGGGAGAAAAAGCGCTCTACGTGAGCCTCGACGATATTTATTTCACCAACCATCGCCTTGTCGATTTGGCGGAACAACTATCGTTAAATGGGGTATATCATTTGTTTGTAGATGAAGTGCACAAATATCCCTATGGCACTTGGGCGCAGGAACTGAAAAACATTTATGATTTTTATCCCGAGATGCACGTAGTGTTTTCCGGTTCATCTATTCTGCAAATTTACAGAGGTAATGCCGACCTCAGCCGCCGGGCTATACACTATGAACTGCGTGGCCTTTCGTTCCGCGAATACCTGGCCTTTGAAGGAATTTTACAGTTGAAACCCTTATCATTGGAAGATATTTTGCAACACCATCAGAATATTTCAGTAGATATTATAGAACAACTACACCATAAGAAAATCATTCCCCTGTTTCATCAATACCTGAAAACGGGCTATTATCCCTATTATTTAGAGAACCGGGATAATTACCTGCAACGCTTAGCCAATGTAGTGAATATGGTGTTGGAAAGCGACTTGCCGGCAGTGGAACGCATTGAGTATCCTACGGTGTTGAAGATGAAAAAACTGTTGGGAATTATTGCTACATTAAGCCCTTTTACACCGAATATGACGGAGCTGAGCAATAATGTAGGTGTTACACGTGTCAACTTGCCCAAGAGCCTCGAATATCTTGAAAGGGCGCGCTTAGTGGGTTTATTGCGCGACAAAAATAAGATGGCGACCATGGGAAAACCGGAAAAGATTTACCTTGATAACACCAACATCGCGTTGGCGTTGAGTGGAACTCATGCCGATACCGGCAATATGCGGGAAACTTTTTTCTTCAATCAATTGCGCGCTAAACACCAAGTCAACTCAACCGCTAAAGGCGACTTTCTGGTCGATGGTAAGTATATGTTTGAAGTAGGCGGTGCGAGTAAAACTTTCCGTCAAATAGCCAATATTCCCGAATCCTATCTGGCAGTCGACAATACAGAATATGCCACCCGCAACCGCATCCCCTTGTGGATGTTCGGACTGATGTATTAACGCATCAACTGCACTGCTTGCATTTGCACACAGGCTACTATGCCTGCGGTTTCCACGCGCAGCCGCGTGTCGCCTAAACTGATGGGCGTGAACCCGTGTTGCAGGGCAGCCGTTATTTCTGCCGAAGAAAAATCACCTTCGGGGCCAATCATAATGAGCGCTTTTGAACAGCCTTGCAGCGCTTTCGGTAGTGCTATTCGCTCACCTTCGGCACAATGGCCAATAAACTTTTGTCCGTCGAAAGGCTGCCGGATGAAGTTCATGACATCCGTCAGCTCGTGCAGTTGCGGCAGACGGGTCTTGAGCGATTGTTTCATGGCCGATACTACAATCTTTTCGGCGCGCTCGTGCTTCAACACACGGCGCTCGGAGTGTGCGCAAAGCAAAGGAGTGATGGCATCAACGCCGATTTCCGTAATTTTCTCCAGCATCCATTCGTAGCGTTCCATATTTTTAGTGGGCGCTACGGCAAGGTGCAGGTAATAATCACGCTGCCCGTAATGTGTGTCCTTCGCGGTCACTGCCACCGTGCAGGCCCTAGCATCGGCATTGGTAATGCGCGTAGTGTACAGCGTGCCGCGGCCGTCGGTCAGGTGCACCGCATCGCCTTCCGCTAACCGCAATACACGGGCGCAATGCCTGGATTCTTCCTCATTCAATGTATAAATGTCACCGTTGATGCCGGGCGTATAAAAAAGATGCATAACACAATTTTTTACAAAGATAGAGATTTTGCAGTTTCAAAAAAATAAATTATCTTTACATACATGAAACGCATAGGCTTATTATCCGATACCCACTATTGTTTTGATGAAAAATTATACCGTTTTTTCGACGAGGTCGACGAACTATGGCATGCCGGTGATATCGGCAACATTGAGCTGGCCGATGAAATGGCCGCTTTCAAGCCCCTGCGCGCAGTATTCGGCAATTGCGACGACTGGCATGTACGCGCCGCTTACCCCGAGGTGCAGCGCTTTACCGAAGAAGACGTTGATGTTTTAATGATGCACATTGGCGGATACCCCGGCAATTATGCTTATGAAGCGCGGCAGCTGATTGAAGAAAATCCGCCCAAACTGTTTATTTCCGGCCATTCCCATATCCTCAAGGTGATGAATGATCAACGCTACGGATTGCTACACATCAACCCCGGTGGTGCGGGCATTCGCGGCATTCACGCTGTGCGCACCGCCATCCGGTTTATTATCGACAAGGGCGCTATTCGCGGCTTGGAAGTAGGGGAGTGGACGAAGAATAGTGGTTAATTATTCGTGTATTTATCAACGATTGCAGCGCAGCAGGTGTCGCCCGTAATGTTCAGCATCGTACGCAGCATATCGAATAAACGGTCGACGGCAAACAGCAGCGGCACACCTTCGAGCGGAATACCACCGGCAATGAGCACGGCAAACAGCGTAAGGGTTGGCCCCGGCACGCCGGCCTGTCCGATGGCGCTTAGTGTAGCCGTGATGATGACAGCTGTGTAGGCGCCTATCGATAACTCAATGCCGTAGAATTGGGCAAAGAAAAATGTGGCCAGCACATAATAAATCACATTGCCGGTCATATTAATCGTAGCGCCCAGCGGCAATACAAACGATACAGTTTCCTTAGACAGTTTCAGTTCCCGTTCGGCCACTTCCATATTAACGGAAAGCGTGGCCAATGACGAAGAGGTAGAAAGCGCCACCACCTGCGGCTTAATCATGGTTTTGAGGAATCGGGAAACCGGTATGTTCGAAAAGAAATGAATAAGCAGCAAATAAATACCCAGCCACATAAAGAGCAGCGCTACGATATTTACCCATAAAAGATTGGCTAATTTAGCGAAAATGTCGAAACCCAATGTGCCCACCGCCGATGCCATGAGTGCAAACACACCTGCCGGTGCTGTCCACATCACCACCTTGATGCACCAGATCAGTGCGTCGAGAAAACCGTCAATCATCTTAGTGATGATTTCTTTCTTATCGCTGGCTATGGTGCCGATGCCGAAGCCGAGCAGCATGCAAAATACAATAATCTGCAAAATGTTGCCTTCCACTAAAGCCACCACGGGATTGGCCGGAATAAAACTTTCAATGGTTTCCCAAAAGCCCAAGGATGCGGCGGCAGTATGTTCTATGCTTTGGCCGTTTATAAATTTTTTCACCACTTCGGGGTCTACACCGCTGCCCGGTTCAAACCATGAGCCTAAGACCACGGCAAGCAATCCGGCGATGATAGAGGTAATGAAAATAAAGGATAGGGTAATCACCGCTACTTTCCCGGCTTTCTTTGTGGCGCCCAGCGACATGGCGCCGGACAGGATGGAAATAAAAATCAACGGAATGACCAGCATTTTGATGAGCAGAATAAATATACGGCCCAGCGGATCAAACACGACGGCGCTTTCGCCCATGAAATAACCTGCAACGCTGCCCACCACCATGGCCAACAATATCAGCACACCTAAATTTTTCAATGCTTTTTTTAAATTGATCCCCATTGCCTTACTAGATTTATTACTCGTTACCCGTCAAATCTTCAAACTTTTAAATTTTTAAATCTTGAAACTGCCTACTGGCGACTCGTCACCCATCACTCCGCCTCCAGCAACTCCACCGCCTTCAGGAATACTTTATCGTCTCGCTTGTTCACCACCTGGAAATATTTATTGGTATCCCATAAAACACGTGCGATGTAAGCCTTTAATGTAGTACGCATATTTTCTCCGGAAATTTTTATTCCTTCTTCATCCCTCGGCAGCTGTTGGGTTTCGGCATAACTTAGTAATTCCTCAAATAGCGCATTGGTGATTTCAAATTTCTTATCAAATGCTTCAAATGCCGGATATTGTTTTTTCAACGTGTTGCGGTGCTCATCCATGTAACGGAGAGAAAACTGGTTGAGAACGCCGGTACGCAACATTTTTGAATAATAGTCCGAATAATAAGAAGTATCCAGCGGCATAAACACATCAGGCATGATCCCGCCGCCGCCATACACCACTCGTTTGTTGACCAGTGTTTGGAACTTCAGGGAGTCGGGGAATTTAATACTGTCTTGCGTATAAATTTCGCCGTTGGAATAGCGCTTGTAAATTTCGGTGTAATATTTTTCAATGTGTTTGGCATCATAGGGACGTTGTATAACGCGGCCTGTGGGCGTATGGTAGCGGGCAACGGTCAGCCGTATCTGCGACCCGTCGGGAAGCGGCATCAGTTGTTGCACCAGTCCTTTCCCGTAGGAACGGCGGCCGATAACAATGCCGCGGTCCCAATCTTGAATAGCGCCGGTTACAATTTCACTGGCCGAAGCGCTGCCTTCATCAATCAATACCGCCAATTTACCCGTTTTAAAAAAGCCGTCGCCGGTAGATATATCAAATGTTTTGGCCCAGTGTTTTCCTTCGGTATACAGCAATAATTTTCCTGCGTCAAAAAATTGGTCGGCCAGCATGATGGAGGTTTGCAGCACGCCGCCGCTATTACCGCGCAGGTCAAGGATCATGGACGTGGGTTTGGTCTTGATTTTCAATAATCCGGCGCGGATTTCCTCCATGGTAGTCACGGCAAATTTATTGAGCCGTATATACACCATGCCGGGCTTTACTTCATATATGGCATCAACGCTGAAAATAGGAATTTTGTTGCGCACAACTACAAACTGCAGCAGTTCGTTAACATTTTTGCGGGCTATCTCCAACACTACCTTAGTGCCTTTGGGGCCGCGCAGTAATTTCATTACACGGTCATTTTTCAGCCCCACGCCGGCAATATTTTCCCCATTAACTTTCAATATACGGTCGCCGGCCATGATGCCCACACGTTCGGAAGGTCCACCCGAAAGCGCGGAAACAACGGTGAGCGTATCATTCAGGATATTAAATTCCACGCCAATGCCGTCAAAGCTGCCTTCGAGCGGTTCGTTGGCAGCTTTTAATTCTTCGGCAGTCAAATAAATAGAGTGGGGGTCGAGTCCCTGCAAGGTGCTGACGATAGCTTTGTCCACTATTTTTTTAATGTTGGCGGTGTCTACATAATTATTGTTAATGTAGTACAATAAACGCCCGTATTTGCTGTAGCCCTCTTGCAGCGCCTGCATATTTTGTGCCGGAAGATGAATTACACAAAGAAGTAGAGTGGCTATAAGGATAAAAAAATGTCTCATAACGTATTGTGCTATATTTGACAAATGTACACAAAAAATCCGAGATTTCGAAAAACCCCGGATTTTTTTATTAAGAAGAGCCTGTTAAAGACTACTCTTTGCTTTCCATTTCCGATTTCAAAGCAGCCAGTGCGTCAATATCACCCAAGGTAGTTTTTTCTAAGTTGGCTTTCAATTTCTTCACGGCTTTTTGTGTGCTTTCAACTTCGGCGTTCCGTTCCTTCGTTTCGGTATCACGCTTGGCATCTTCAAAAGTGCGGGTGTGAGATAAGGCAATACGTTTAGCACCTTTGTTGAATTCCAATACTTTGAAGGGCAATTTTTCTTCCACTTTGGCTACAGTACCATCCTCTTTAGTCAGTTGTTTGATGGCCACCGTGCCTTCAACGCCGTAAGGCAGGGCTATCAGCGCCATTTTGTCGTTAATGGCGGTAATGGTGCCTTCGTGTACGGAATCAATGGTGAAAATGGTTTCAAATACATCCCAGGGATTTTCTTCGAGTTGTTTGTGGCCGAGGCTGAGACGGCGGTTTTCCTGGTCTACTTCAAGAACAACTACTTCCAAAGGTTCACCGATAGAAGTGAATTCACCCGGATGTTTGATTTTCTTTGTCCACGACAAATCGCTGATGTGTACCAGTCCGTCAACGCCTTCTTCCAACTCAACAAATACACCGAAGTTGGTGAAGTTGCGTACTTTGGCCGTGTGGCGCGAGCCTACGGGATAACGCTGTGCAATATCTGTCCAGGGATCGGGTTTCAGTTGTTTAATACCCAACGACATTTTGCGTTCTTCTTTGTCGAGGGTAAGAATTACAGCTTCCACTTCATCGCCTACTTTCAGGAAATCCTGTGCGCTGCGCAGGTGTTGCGACCACGACATTTCCGACACGTGAATTAAACCTTCTACGCCGGGTTGTACTTCAATGAATGCACCGTAGTCGGCAATTACCACTACGCGGCCTTTCACCTTGTCGCCCACGTTGAGGTTTTGATCAAGGGCATCCCAGGGATGCGGAGTCAGCTGTTTCAAGCCGAGTGCAATACGTTTTTTGGCATCATCAAAGTCGAGGATAACCACGTTGATTTTCTGATCCAGCTGAACAATTTCTTCGGGATGATTGATGCGTCCCCACGACAGGTCAGTGATATGGATAAGTCCGTCAACACCGCCCAGGTCAATGAATACGCCGTAAGAAGTAATGTTCTTAACGGTTCCTTCAAGCACCTGTCCTTTTTCAAGGCGTCCGATAATTTCTTTCTTCTGAGCTTCCAGTTCAGCTTCAATGAGCGCTTTGTGCGATACCACCACATTGCGGAATTCATGATTGATTTTCACAATTTTGAATTCCATGGTTTTATTCACAAATACATCATAGTCGCGGATTGGCTTTACGTCAATTTGTGAGCCGGGGAGGAACGCCTCAATGCCGAACACATCAACAATCATACCGCCTTTCGTGCGGCACTTGATGTAGCCTTTCACAATTTCATCGCTTTCCAGGGCTTGGTTTACACGGTCCCAAGAACGCAGTGCGCGGGCTTTCTTGTGCGAAAGCATTAATTGTCCGCGTTTGTCTTCGGCATTTTCAACATACACTTCCACCTTGTCGCCTGTCTTCAGGTCGGGATTGTAGCGAAATTCGCTGATGCTGATTACACCTTCGCTCTTGTAACCGATGTTTACAATTACTTCACGTTTATTCATGCTGACAACAGTACCTTCCACCACGTCGTTTTCAATGATTTTCGACAGGGTTTGGTCATAGTCTTTTGCAATGTTGTCTTTGCTGGTGCCGTATACGGCGGCATCGCTTTCAAAAGCATCCCAGTTGAATTTGTCGTTGGCTACGGATGCGTTGCTGATGCGTTGTTTTTTGGGGAGAACTTCTTCATTGGTGTCGTCTGCCGCAACGTCAACATCTTCTTCACGTTTGGGGATTACTACCTCGTCTTCGACGGGTTGTTCGTTAATTTTACTCATTTTGTTAAGTGTTTTTTAATTAACAGGTTAGACATTATTTATTGACTTTCTTATGAAAGAGCTTGCAAAGGTACGCAAAAATTTGTGAAATATCAATATATTTTGTAATTTTACTACCTTTGTCCTATCAAATCAATAAAAGGAATGCAATTATTTTTGAAGAAAGGGCGCGACGAGTCGCTGCGGCGTTTTCATCCCTGGGTGTTTTCGGGTGCTGTTGACCACATTAAAGGAAGTCCGGCCGAGGGCGACGTGGTAGATGTGTGCGCGCACAACGGTGATTTTTTAGCAGTGGGACACTATCAGGAAGGCTCTATTACCGTACGGGTGCTGAGTTTTGAGCAGCGCTCTATTGATGCGGCATTCTGGGAAGACACCCTGCGCAAAGCACTGTCGTTGCGCGAAGCCTGTGGGTTGACAGTAGGCAGTACGCAGTTGGCAGTTGGTAGTATGCAGCCGGCAGTATGCAGTGAACATAACCCGTCACCCGTCACCTTTCCACCTTTTACCCTTCACCCTGTCACCTCCTGCTACCGCTTGGTGCACGGCGAGGGCGACCACCTGCCCGGATTGATTATTGATATGTATGATGACACGGCGGTGCTGCAAGCGCATTCTATCGGCATGTTCCGCGCACGGCCGTTGATTGTAGATGCTTTGCGCCAAATTTATGGCGACAGGCTGAAAGCGGTGTATGATAAGAGTTCCGGCACGCTGCCCGGTAAAGGAAATGAACATACGGCCGATGCTTATCTGTACCGCGCGGTCAATCCGGCAGGGGAGGTGCTGGAAAACGGCTATCGCTTCGCCGTGGATTGGGAACAGGGTCAAAAGACCGGTTTTTTCCTCGACCAGCGCGATAATCGTAAATTATTGGAGCAGTATGCGGCAGGGCGTTCGGTATTGAATTTATTTTGTTATACCGGCGGGTTTTCCGTCTATGCCCTGGGCGGCGGCGCCCAATTGGTGCACTCCGTTGATTCGTCGCAGAAGGCCATTGACATGGTGGAACGCAATGTGGCATTGTGTAAAGACGCAAAATCTTGTGTCTCCATACAGCACCAATCGTTCGCCGCCGATGCTATGGAATTTCTGCGTAATGTGCAGCCCAATGCCTACAATCTGATGGTGCTCGACCCGCCGGCCTTTGCCAAACATAAAGGGGCGTTGAAAAATGCCTTGCAGGCTTACAAACGATTAAATGCCGCAGCGTTCACGCGCATAGCGCCCGGCGGCATTGTGTTTACGTTCAGTTGCTCGCAGGTAGTGAATAAAGTTGATTTCCGCAATGCGGTATTTTCAGCGGCAGCCCTGTCGGGCCGGCGTGTGCGTATATTGCATCAACTCACGCAGCCGGCCGATCATCCGGTGAACATCTATCATCCCGAAGGGGAATACCTCAAAGGATTGGTGTTGTACGTAGAATAAAAAAGGATGCTTTTGGCATCCTTTTTTATTTACTCTGATTCTTTCACGGTAAAATTAAATCGCTGCAAAATCATTTTCCCTCCGAAATTATAGTTTACCTCTATGTAATTTTCGGTATCGGCATAGCAGCCGGGCGTTTTATAGGTAATAGAGGCGCCGTCGCTGCGGTTTTTTAATTGCAAATTACCGGCGCAGTTTGAACTGATGCGGGGTTTTTGCAGGGTCGTAATCTTCTTTCCATTCAACATAATGGTATAAGAAATTTTACCCTCCGCCTGAGCAGTTGCTTCCAGTGAAATATACGAATAGAGCTTGCGGTAGGCGTTGGTGCAGTTTTGCGCCTTGTCTTTGCGACTGTCGTCAAAAGACTTGTACAAGGCTTGCAACTCAGCTATGTTGGCGGCAATCTCTTCCGTAGTGCCGACAGCTTCCACCGCATCGCACAACGAATCAAGTCGGGCGGTCAGTGCGGCGTCAGCTTCCTGAAATGCCGTTACCAGCCGCTTCAATTGTAGTTCACTGAACGGATACTTTACATGATATTCTACAGTGATTTCTTTGGTTTTTTTGTTTTGCTTTTTTACCCAGTAGTACTCGTTGGCGTTGGATAGTGAAATCTCGTTCAGGTAAGGCACGTTGCCTGTTTTAGTCAACGTGTTCACGCCGGTTGTTTCGAGAAATTGCTTCACCTGTCCGTTCAGCATGGTTTCCTGCACCTGCACCGAAACGGTTGATTGTACTTTAACTGCAACAGACCGCACAATCTGCTCCCGAATGGACAATAGCACTTTTTCTTTCGCTTGTTCAATGTCGGGCGCTGTAGCTGATACTATCAGGTAATTCCGTTCAACTCCATTAATCCATCCCGGCGCTTTTTTAGCACTGCGATCCAGTACTTTTTCCTGTGCAAAGGATAGTGCCGGAACGAATAACAGAATTGTAACAATGAGAAATTTTCTCATGTTCATGATAATTAGTTTGAGTTAGCAAAATTAGCCATTTCTTCCTCATATTTTTCGCGGAATTTTTCGCGATCGAACAGCAGGCTTATTTTTTTGTCTTGCAAGGCGCCGTTTTCCAGTGATTTTTGGAATTCTTCTTTGCTCACTTCCAATGCCAGATATACGGTGTAGCCGCCGTCTTTGCTCTGAGTGGTTTTGTTGCATACTACACGGGTGTTACTCACTGTTTGGTTCACCACGTTGGTAGTCATTGCCTCAAAGGTTTGGCCGAAATCCTGCTTTTGGGCATTGTCCATTTCGTTTACATAATTTTCAACCACCCGTTTAATTTGTTGGTTGATGCCGGCGGCCAGTTCTGCAGCAGCAGTTGTGTTGGCTTTCAGGCGGGCGGTGTTAAGGTCACGGCTGGTGCCAACGCCCACACCCCTGAAGAATTGAGCATCGGAAGCATACTCAGCACAGGGAACCGATACTTCGGTGGCATTGGCCGCTACGCTTACAGCTTGTTTAGAGCCACCGCACGAAGTCATTAAAGCAATAGCTGCTACTGCTGTCACACTTACAGAAAGAATACTTTTCATTTTCATACTTTTCATATTTATTGGGTTTATTTATTTTTCTCCGGCTACCAAAAGTACTTCTCCCAAGCCGTTTTGGAAGATTTTTACAGGAATGTTAAACGGTTCTTTCTCCAACATGCGGGTCAGTCCCTGGCTGAAACTGCGCGCGTCAACGGCACGTTCTCTGCCGCGGCTGTCGGGCGTGGTCATCGGTATGCGCACCTGCTCATACCGGAGCACATTTTCACTGTTGTCCGAACGGGAAAACTGGCCTTTCACACAGTTGTCTTCCATCCACCGGTTAATAATTTCATTCAATTCCAGGGTTTCGCCGTCGTGGTCAAATTCTTCTTCAAAATCGAAAGGAAGACTGGCGAATTTACGGATAGTTATTTTTATTTCCCGTCCGTTAGTATACATATCCTGGAAGAAATTCATCAATCGTCCGTTGAATTCATCCATATAACTTAATACGGCCTCTTCGAGGAGAAGCCCGGGGGTTGCCGCCGTTGAAGGCTTTCCGTCGCCGGCAGCTCCTGCAATCTGTTTGGATGTATAAGCATCTAATCCGCGTAAATTGAAACTGATGTATTGCTGAGCACCCTGTTTATTCACGCTGAAATCAAGGTCGAGGATAATATCGCTTTTAGCCGTCCTTTTCAGTTGCTCGATAGGACTTTCCTGTATGCCGCTGCCGGTTTGTTTGCCGGTGATTAATTGCAACTCCGCATTTTCATTGTCTAATTTTTTAAGTTCCTGCTCCAGGTCTTTCAGCGGAAATCCGCGGTCGGACATCATGCCGCCCATTTTGGTAATTACCAGTCGCAAGTCGCGGTCGGTCTGCAAAGCTTTTTTATAATCGGGAATAGATGTTCCTTCAAATGTGGTGACATATCCTTTGCTAATGCAATACGCATCGCTGGGCACTACCATAATAGTAGGCTTAGTTACTGTAGTAACGCCGACAGCACTTCCCAGCTTGGCGATGATACCTGCGTTTTCCAGTTCTTTCCTCAAATTTTCGTACATTACCTGCACGTAAATGGCTACCTTGTATCCGCCTTTTATTTTCAGGCGGTCTTGTCCCGAAGGCACACCGTCGGTAGTCAGGTTGATGAATTTTAAATAAGTGCCGGCCGTTTCAAAAAATTGATCAAAATAGGCGGCATTTTTTTCTTCGCATTGACTATCGGGACACAGTGCCGGAGTGGGAGCAGCGCCGTTTCCGCCGGGGATACCCCGGAAAATACATGCGGCTACGGCATTTTTCTTTGCCTGCACAATTGCGTTATCCACATTGGAGCCATAGCCCCATACTTTCATAGCTTTTGTACCGTCTTGTCCAACGCCGATAACGCCTACTTCGTAGTTAAAACTGCTTCCGAATAAGGCTTTGCGCTCTTTCCTTGTTTGTGCGTTAAGTCCTGCCGGGCAAAGCAACAAAACGCTCAATAATGCATAAATGATTTTCCTCATGATAATATATGCTAATATAATTAAAAACAAATACGCAGGCCAACATAGAATGAAACTCCCGCACGGTCGTCCCCTATATCTAAGCGGTTAATTTTATATTGTAAATCTTCGCCGAACAGGGTGTTGGCTTCAAGGCCGGCCAGTAATTGCACCGGGTAATATATGTTAACGGCCAGTCTGGCACCGGCGCCAATTATGTAAGCCAAGTTTCCGCTATCGTCGTCACCGGAAACACCGTCGCCGGTATTTTTAATGTAATCATAGCCGCCGAGAAGATATAAACGAGCCTCGAAATTACGGGCGAAATGAAAGCCTTTTCCCACTTGCAGGGCCGCCGCCGCCATAATATAACTATTCTTTTTGTCCGTACTTTTTTTCCAGGAGAAAGAACCGTCAATTCCAATATGAAGTTCTTTCCATAAACCGGGCACCAGCAAATCAACATTAGCGTTGAAACCTCCCAGCGCACCGCTCTTGTAGCCGGCAAATACGCCTAATCCTAAGTCATTGTGCTGTTCCATCAACATTCCGGGTTGTATGCGGCGGCCGGCTATTTGATAAAATTCACTGGTTTCGGTATCGCCTGATGCTTTTTGACGATTGTCAATCACCGTTTCAGCCCTTATTACGCCTGACTTTGCCCGGCTTATATTATTGTTTGCATCAAGCCGGTACTCATAGGTGTAGTAACGTGAACCGGCGCGCAGCCCTTCTTTTTTGCCGATTTTGGCACGTATGGGGCGGGTGTCGTAAACAGCCGTCCTGACTTTCAGTTGGTCTACGGCTGTTTCCAAATTGAAGAGTATGCTTGTCCAACTTTTGGCCACCATTGCGGTAAACGCCTCGTCTTGCGTGTAGCGTTGTTTGCCGGTATAATCATTTTGGTATTGTGATACCGTGCCGGATGCAGTGGCAACATATTTAATGGGAATTACCAGCCGGTCAAAGGCTGCTTTCTTTTGAAGAATAGTGCTGTCACTGTCGTTATCATCTATCCAGCAATTGGTATATATTTCCTGCTGAATTTCGTTCGTAAAATCAATTTGAAAAACGTAAGCAGTAACTGTTCCCGACCAGCCGGGACCGTTGGGGTCAATTTTATATTCCTGCTTATATTCCAACTTATCATAATCAAAAGCTATGATAAAACTATTGTTGATGAGTGAATGGCCGGCTTCCATGAGTGCGGCGTCACCCCGTTTAATGCTCTGCGACTGTATGACGTCGGCATCATTTACGCCATATTCACCCCTTTGGTGGATGCGGTTCATATTCATTACACCCGTTGCCGCATCGCGATTGAACCAAAAAGAAATAATTTCTTTTCCTATATTTCTTGTTTTTAGCAGGCTGTTGATATTGTTTTTCCGTTCTTCTGCCGTAACGCCGTCTTGTAATGATGTGGCCGGCCGGCTGCGGGGATAGCCTACTTTCAACGTGTAATCTGTTACAGGATTATGGTCGAGTTTATCGCCCATGGAGGCTGACTTGAAAGCATCGATAAGAGCATTGTCGTTAGCGTCGTTATGAGTGATCAGCAGTGTGGTGGCGCTGTTGCGACTGTACTTGTCGTCCCGCGTTTGTTGGGCGTAGACGGGCAACATGCTACAACATAAAAAATAGATGACTATACATCGAAAAATCGAAAAATATCTCATGCGTTTTATAAATTTAAAACAAATATACAAAAAAGTTTTGTTTAACCAAAAAATTGCCTACATTTGTATAAATAATTTAAATTATTTAGCATGAAACAGCTTCTTACTTTTTTTGTTTGTTCTTGTTTGGCTATGAGTACAGGATGGTCGCAAACTCCTGTTGAAAAAAATAATGATTGGGCTTGGCTTAAAATAACTCCGGTGATTGCTCAACAATCGGATCCGCTGTCTGAAAACCTTTCCGGCATTTTGCTTTCAAAGATGGGGCAGTTGTTGGATGCTAATAAATTGGGCTCAGTTTCAAAAGATGCACCTTTTAACATGGCGGCTACGTTGGTGGTTAACCAAACGGATGTCGCCCGTACAACTCCTGTCAGATATTCGGTGAGTTGTACGTTGACATTTCAAATTCTGGATGCCAAGACAGGCAATGTGTATGGCGCTATTACGCGGGATTTGCGCGGTATAGGCTCCAACAAAGATAATGCCATACGGAGTGCGTTGACAGGTATTAATGCTCGCGCATCTTATTTTAAAGTGTTTGTTGACGGCGCTAAGAGTAAGATTAAAGAGAGTTATGAACCGCAGACACAACCCCGGCCCGTAGAGGCTACAAAGGTTGCTGCAGAAGAGCCTGCCGCAACATCCGGTGTAGCGCCTGCCGATGAGGCTTCGCCTGTGGCCGCGGCAACCGCGCCAAAGCATCAGAAATTATCTTTGTCGAAAACCATTGTGATGGAATATTTAGGCGCGGAAAAATATGGGCAACAGTTGTACCTCTATTTTGCCTTGACCAATTCGGGAAACAAGAATGAAGAAATAGAGCTCCATGACATGGCTATATTTGATAAGGTGGGTACTTATTACAGAATAAAAGCTATGGCTGTGGGGAATGCAAAAGAGACATATCGTAATTATGTGATGCTTGTTCCTACTATCCGTACCTTAATTAAGTGTGTATTTCCGACTATAGATTCCGTACCGACTTTCCAATTTACTTATGAAGGAAATTCATTCTCATTCCCTGACCTGTCGTTAACACCTCCCGCCGAACAGCAGTAAGAAAATATATATCCTAAAATTTTGTAACTTCCTACTCATCGTTCATCACTCATCACTAAAATCTCTTGGTCTATCGTCTCTTAGTCTCTCGTCTCTTAGTCTCTAGTTGGCGACTTCGCTCATGAATTTAATGCGCACGAGACGCACTTCTTCTTCCGTGAAGTCGGCGCCCAAAGCGGTCATTGCCGCATCAAGGCTTTCATTCTCCGCTTCTTCTTTAAAGTAGTCATATATTTCTTCTACTTTTTCTTCGTCCATTACTTCATTGACGTAGTAGTCGATATTCAGCTTGGTGCCGGCGTTGACAATGGCTTCAATTTCCGTGAGCAGCTCATCCATTTGCAGTCCTTTTACATTGGCAATGTCTTCGAGCGACATTTTGCGGTCAATGTTTTGTATGATGGACACTTTGGCCCCCGACTTGTTTACCACCGATTTAACAATAAAGTCCTGCGGCCGTTCAATTTCCTTCTCTTCTACATAACGTTTGATGAGTTGGATAAATTCGGTGCCGTATTTTTTGGCCTTTCCTTCGCCCACGCCCTGACAGTTCTTTAATTCGTCGAGCGTAACGGGATATTGTATGGCCATGTCTTCAAGTGAGGGATCTTGGAAGATAACGAACGGCGGTAGGTTCAGGCGTTTTGATACGCTCTTGCGCAAATCTTTGAGCAGGCCGATTAATTCTTCATCTCCGCCGACTTTGTTGAAACCGGATACAATGTCATCAACATCGTCGCCTTCGGCATATTCACGGTCCTCCGTAAGCTGTATGGAATAAGGGTTTTTCAGGTAGGCACGGCCTTTTTCCGTAACTTTCAGCAGACCGTAATTTTCAATTTCTTTTTCGAGGAAATGCAGTATCAACGCCTGACGGATGATCGCATTCCAGAAACGGCTGTTTTTATCGGAACCCTCGCCGAATAGCTCCAGTTCGTGATGCTTGTAGGATTTAATGGTGGAATTGAGTAAACCGACAATGATGTTAACGATATGATCGGTTTTGAATTTTTCTTTCACTTCCAGCACCGTTTCCAGTACCAACGACAGGTATTCTTTTCCTTCAAACGGTGTCTTCGGATGCAGGCAGTTGTCGCAGTTGCCGCAATTATCTGCAGTGTAATCTTCGCCGAAATAATTCAACAACAGTTTCCGGCGGCACACGCTGGATTCGGCGTAGGCCAGGGTTTCCTGTAGCAGCTGCTTGCCTATTTCCTGTTCGGCTATGGGTTTGCCCTGCATGAATTTTTCGAGCTTTTGAATATCCTTGTAACTGTAAAATGTGATACATTGTCCTTCGCCACCGTCGCGGCCTGCACGGCCGGTTTCCTGATAGTAGCCTTCGAGACTTTTGGGAATATCATAGTGAATTACGAACCGCACGTCGGGTTTGTCAATGCCCATGCCGAAAGCAATGGTGGCCACAATCACGTCGGCGTCTTCCATCAAAAATTTATCCTGATTGGCCGACCGTGTGGCAGCGTCCATTCCGGCGTGGTAGGGCAGGGCGTTAATGCCGTTTACCTTTAATAATTCAGCAAGGTCTTCTACTTTTTTACGGCTCAGGCAATAAATGATGCCCGACTTTCCTTCGTTATTCTTGATGAATTTGATAATTTCTTTTTCGGTATTTACTTTCGAACGAATTTCGTAATACAGGTTCGGCCGGTTGAACGATGATTTAAACACCTGCGCATCCAGCATGCCCAGCGTTTTTTGAATATCATGCTGCACTTTCGGTGTGGCCGTGGCGGTGAGTGCTATCAGTGGTGCCTGTCCGATTTCATTAATTATAGGCCGGATACGGCGGTATTCGGGACGGAAATCATGTCCCCATTCCGAAATACAGTGGGCCTCGTCCACAGCATAAAATGATATGTTCAACTGCTTGAGCAGCGCTACATTTTCTTCTTTAGTCAGCGATTCCGGCGCCACATAAAGTAATTTGGTTACGCCCCTCAGTAAATCGTCGCGCACTTCCTGTATTTGCTGCTTGTTGAGCGATGAATTCAGAAAATGAGCCACGCCGTTATTGTCGGTAATGAACCCGCGGATAGCGTCCACCTGGTTTTTCATTAAGGCAATGAGCGGTGAAATGACAATGGCTGTGCCGTCTAATATAAGGGCAGGCAGCTGGTAACATAGCGATTTGCCGCCACCCGTGGGCATGAGCACAAAGGTGTCGTTGCCTTCCATTACATTTTTAATAATAGGCTCCTGTGGACCTTTAAAGGCCTCGAAGCCAAAATATTTTTTTAAATGCCCGTAAAGTATGTCGTTTGAAATAATCATAATTCTTTCCACAAAGATAGTAGAAAATTTGACTTTTTATTATCTTTGCAGAGTTAAAGTTACGTTATTTTTTGATAAAAAACAAATTTTTGTGAAATATACTGAAAAAGATATAGCCCGGTTAGCAACGGCAGTCATTAACGCAGAGGCAGAAGCGGTGGCTAAACTGGCCGGCGTGGCCAATGAAAATTTCGCCCGCGTGGTGCGGCTGATTTATGAAAGTAAGGGGCGGGTGATTGTTTCCGGCGTGGGTAAAAGCGCCATTATAGCGGCTAAAATTGTAGCTACGTTAAATTCTACAGGCACTCCGGCCATTTTTATGCACGCTGCCGACGCCATTCACGGCGATTTGGGCATTATTCAGCCCAACGATGTAGTGCTTTGCTTATCAAAGAGTGGTAATACTCCTGAAATCAAGATGTTAGTTCCGCTTATCCGAAATATAGGAAGTAATCCGCTGATTGCCATGGTGAGTAACGCTACTTCCTACTTGGCGCAAAAGGCTGATTATGTGTTGCTGACGCCGATAGATGCAGAGGCCTGCCCGAATAATCTGGCGCCTACTACCAGCACTACCGTTCAGTTGGTGACGGGCGATGCGCTGGCTGTTTGCCTGTTGCAACTGCGTGGCTTTTCCGAGCGTGATTTTGCACGGGTGCACCCGGGGGGCGCATTGGGAAAAAAATTATACCTTAGAGTTATGGATGTGCTGAATCCGGCGTTGAAACCGCAGGTAAAAACTACGGCTACCATTACGCAGACCATTATGGTGATTTCGGCTAACCGACTGGGCGCCACTGCGGTGATGGATGAGCAAGGCAGGCTGGCGGGCATCATCACCGACGGCGATGTACGGCGTATGCTCGAAAAATGGCCGCAGGTAGATCAATTAACCGCCGGTGACATTATGGCAAAAAATCCGAAAACCATAGAAGCTGAGGAATTGGCCGTAAATGCTTTTAGCCTAATGGAGAAAAATGAAATATCACAGTTGATTGTGCTGAAAGATGGGCAATATGAAGGCGTGGTGCACATACATGATATTATGCGGGAAGGAATTGTTTAATGAACAGTGAACAGTGAACAATGAACAACAGGTTGCCTGATTATTCATTATTCATTATTCGTTATTAATTGTTTGCTTATGTTATTACATTGCAAGGATCTAGTCAAAAAATATGGTACACGCACCGTAGTGAAAGGCGTTTCCATACAGGTGGAGCAGGGAGAAATTGTAGGATTGCTGGGGCCTAATGGCGCCGGAAAAACCACTACTTTCTACATGTTTGTGGGACTGATTAAAGCCAATAGCGGACAAATATTTTTGGATAAGGAAGATATTACCCGCGAGCCGATGTTCCGGCGCGCCCAGTTGGGCGTGGGTTATCTGGCGCAGGAAGCCTCGGTATTCCGTAAACTTACGGTAGAGCAGAATATTCTTGCCGTAATGGAAATGACGGAAATGACGAAAGAAGAACGTCACGAGAAACTGGAAGAATTAATCAATGAATTTCATCTGAACAAAGTGCGAAAAAGTTACGGCATACAGTTGTCGGGAGGTGAGCGCCGCCGTTGTGAAATTGCCCGTTGTCTGGCCATATCGCCTAAATTTATTTTGCTCGACGAACCCTTTGCAGGCGTTGACCCCATTGCGGTAGAGGATATTCAATCTATTGTGAGCAAACTGAAAGATAAAAATATCGGTATTATTATTACCGATCACAATGTGCATGAAACCTTAGCCATTACCGACCGTGCCTACCTGTTGTATGACGGAAGTATTTTGGAAAGCGGAACGGCCGAAGATTTGGCGGCTAACGAAGAAGTGCGCCGTAAATACCTTGGACAGAATTTTGAGTTAAGGAGATAATTCTAAACATTATGGAACAGGAAAAAGAACTGACGGTAGGTTCCCGCGTGGAACATGAACGCTATGGCGCCGGTTTTGTTTACCGGACATCGCTGACCAATTATGAGATTATATTTGAACGGGGTGGAAAAATGAATTTTCCAAAATCTACGGCCATGGCAGAAATGGAAGTGGTGGAAGAAGCGCCCGCTCCGGAGGATAATAAGCAATTGACATTGGCTGAGGTGGAAAGTGCATTGACCTATATATTGGATCAATATAACGGCATTGAATATGAAGTGGACATGGGCGAACGCTGGAATAGCGGCACTATGGTGCTTAAGCCCGGTAATGACTCTTTGTCCAAGGAAATTCCACTCGAAACATTTTTCCATAAAATTGTGATGGTGCGCGATCGCCTGCGGGTGTTGGAGCAGAACATCAACAGCCATAAAAAATTGACGGATGAGGACAAAGTGGAATTGCAACAATATATTTCCCGTGTATACGGCAGTTTGACTACTTTTAATGCTTTGTTTAAAGACAAGAACGACTATTTTGTAGGGTCGGGAGGAAAAGAATAGTGGATCAACAACTTCCGTCGAAACTGTTGCAGGCTGCGGTAGATGAACTGTCGCGCTTGCCGGGCGTGGGAAAAAAAACAGCCCTGCGCTTTGCCTTGCATTTGATAAAACAGCCGCAGGCCGATGTGGAACGTTTCGGAAAAGCATTTATTGCCTTGCGCAATGAAATTAAGCATTGCAGTGTGTGCAATACCTTGTCCGATACCGGACTGTGCGAAATATGCAGTAATTTGCGCCGCGACCGCGCTGTTGTTTGTGTAGTAGAAAGTATCCGCGAAGTGTTGAGTATTGAAAATACCCGGCAATATAATGGAACCTACCACGTGTTGGGCGGCATTATTTCGCCTATGGACGGCATAGGCCCCAACGATTTGAAGATTGATCTTTTGTTGGAGCGTGTGTCCCGCAGCGATATAAAAGAAGTGGTACTCGCGTTGAGTACCACTATGGAAGGTGAAACCACCTGTTATTATTTGTATAAAAAATTGCGCGAATTCGGCGTATCTATTACTACCATTGCGCGAGGTGTGGGCTTTGGCGACGAGTTGGAATACACCGACGAATTGACCTTAGGCCGTTCCATCAAGAACCGCCAGCCCTTCGCGCCGAATTAAAAATTCACCTGTAATGGTTGGCGAATTTTTGCTGCAAAATCATTTACATATTCTGTCCATTTTTCCGGCGTATCAAAATTCCTTTTGCTCCAGCCGCCACCGGTATAGTAAGTGAAGGGGCCTTTATAATCAGCAATGGCCAGCACGTGCTGTTGTTCCGCTTTCGCTGCTGTCAACGCTTCAGGGAACACCACTGCCGTATATACAATGCCGTTGTTATGGTCGGGTTTGGCCTTATCGCCTTCTTCGGAATAAATGACATAGCCTTTTTCAGGTGCTAATACGGGTGCATGATTTTTGTCGGCCCTAGCAACGTCCACCGGCCTGCCTGCGTTTTTCAACACAATGCCGGCGGCTACGGGGAAACTACCTGCCAGACCGTTAAAAATTTCCGTTACTTTATTTAGTTGCGCACCTGCGTCGAGACTGAAAATGCGGATTTCGGATACCGGAGTGCCGTTTACGTCAAAGGCGTTGTAGGTCAATGCTACTGAGGTGCGAATAGGCCCATTGTCGAGCGTTTTATGTCCGGCGAAGTTCTGTCCCAGCCACAATTTATCATTCACGAAAGGAGCCATGGCGCCGCAGCCCAATGTGCGTCCCACCTTGTAGCAATCAACACCTAATCCGTGATCTACATGGTAAGAAATTTTGTTCTCTATATTATCTTTATAGATTTTATCCATGAAAAACCGATCGGTATGTTTTACCAAAAAGTCGAGACCGTTGCTGGGACCGTCTTGAGCAATCAATGCTTGTCCGTAAATGCGGTGAGCCACAAAATCGTTTTCCCAGAAATAATCGTCGTAGCGCTCCGGTGCAAAGCGGCCGTAGGCTTTTGATTCGTAAGCTACCGGTTTTTTACGAAAGGAAACCGTATACGTTTCCATGCTGCAGGCCTTGATGTTTGCTTGAAAAATGAATAACTGCGGAACCGCTTCGCCGGCATATACCAATTGCGAAGGAATTTCCCGTCCGTCTTTCAGCACAACGTAAGTGTAGTTGGTGTCTGTTAGCGGCAGCTTTTCCCGCAATGCGGTATAATTGATTTCCACTGTTTCGTCGCTGCGGTTGAGGTCAAGCGGATTGCTCACAGTGATGTTCAACTTGGGTTGCGGCTCTGCACAACTAACCAAGATCAGGCTGAATAGTAACAAGTAAAGATGTTTCATTTAAAGAGACTAAGAGATTAAGAGACTAAGAGACTGAGAGATTAGGAGATTAAGTGACTAAGTAAATTAAAATAATAAATAGTCAATAATAAATAATAAATTCTTATTTGGGTTGTTTTCCGATATAGGCCAAAATACCCCCGTCTACATACAGCACGTGCCCGGTGACGAAGTTCGATGCTTCCGAGGCCAGGAATACAGCAGGACCTTGCAGGTCTTCGGGTACGCCCCAGCGGCCGGCCGGCGTGCGTCCCACAATGAACGTATTGAAAGGATGGCCGTCTTCGCGCAGGGGACCTGTTTGTGCAGTGGCAATATAGCCCGGACCAATGCCGTTCACTTGAATATTGTGTTCGGCCCATTCCACGGCTAAATTTTTAGTGAGCATCTTCAGGCCGCCTTTGGCAGCTGCGTAAGCACTTACGGTTTCGCGTCCCAGTTCGCTCATCATGGAGCAGATGTTAATAATTTTTCCACCGCCTTTTTTTATCATACCGGGTGCTACGGCTTTCGACATAATGAAAGGACCGTTGAGGTCGATGTCGATAACCTGACGGAAATCAGCAGCCGACATTTCCACGGCAGGAATGCGTTTAATAATGCCTGCGTTATTTACCAAAATATCAATCGCGCCTATTTCCTTGGCAATTTTAGCAATGCCTGCGTTTACGGCTGCTTCGTCGGTTACGTCGAAAGTATAACCGTGCGCTGCTATGCCGGCAGCTTTATATTCTTTAAGTGCGTTATCGATGCGTTCCTGTACAAGGTCATTGAATACGATAGTTGCCCCTGCGGCAGCCAAGGCCTTAGCCAAAGCCATGCCGATGCCGTGGGTGGCGCCGGTGATCAGCGCGGTTTTTCCTTTCAGTGAAAATTGTTGTAACATATTGATGTGATTTACGAATTTATAGATTTTGTTATCTTGATACCCGGCCGGATCCGTCACCTTTCATCAGATTTTCCACTTCGGCTACGCTTACCTGATTGAAATCGCCGTAGATGGTATGTTTGAGGCAGGAGGCCGCCACCGCGAAATTCAGTGCTTTTTGATCGTCGTTGGGGAAACTGATTAACCCGTAGATGAGGCCGCCCATAAATGAATCGCCGCCGCCCACGCGGTCAACAATGTGCGTAATATCGTAGGAGGGCGACTGGAACAACTTTTTACCGTCGAACAGCACGCCTGCCCAGGTGTTGTGATTGGCGTTGATAGAGCCGCGCAGGGTGATGATTACTTTTTTAGCGCGCGGGAATTTTTTCATCAACTGTTTGCACACTGATTCAAAAGCAGCCGATTCAACATGGCCGCCGGTGCTGTGTGCATCAAACCCTTCGGGCTTAACGCCGAATACTTTTTCAGCATCTTCTTCATTGGCAAGAATGATGTCGCAACCTTCCACCAATGCAGGCATTACTTCCGCTGCTGTTTTGCCGTACTTCCACAGATTTTTGCGGTAGTTCAGGTCGGAGGAAACGGTAATGCCCATTGCGTTGGCTACTTTAATCGCTTCGAGGCAGGCATCGGCAGCGCCCTGTGATAAGGCCGGCGTAATTCCTGTCCAGTGGAACCATTGTGCATTTTTAAATACCTCTTTCCAGTTCACCATGCCGGGTTGAATGTCGGCGATAGCTGAGCGCGGTCGTACACTACCTTGCTGGCACGGGCTACGGCGCCTGTCTCCAGGAAATAAATACCCAAACGTTCGCCGCCGTAAATAATGTGGTCGGTGCCCACACCATATTGGCGCAAGTCCATCACGCAGGCGCGGGCAATATCATTTTGCGGTAAACGGGTAATAAATTCCGCAGGAAGGCCGTAGTTCGACAGTGAAACCGCCACGTTGGCTTCGCCGCCGCCGAAAGTGGCGGAGAACTCTTTAGCCTGATTAAAACGCAAATAACCGGGAGTGGCTAAACGCAACATAATTTCACCGAAAGTAACAACAGTTTTGATCATATCTTGTATCATTTTTTAATTTACGAAATTATATGACGAAGATAGGGTTTTTTCACTGTCTTATTTTAGTGTTTTCAGGCAAAAAAATATTAAAAATTAGCAAATATGTATCGGGTATTGATTTTATATGTACATTTGATGACTCTAATTAAAAATTATCTCGTTATGAAGAATATAAATAGCAGTGGAAAAATGACGAACTACAGGTGGGTGATTTGCGCCATGTTGTTTTTTGCAACAACGATTAATTATTTGGATAGACAAGTGTTGTCGTTGCTGGCATCGGATATTCAAGGCGAATTTCAGTGGACAGACGATCATTATGGAACGATCACTGCATTCTTTTCCTTGTTTTATGCTTTCTGTATGTTATTTGCCGGCCGCTTTGTCGATTGGATCGGGACGAAAAAGGGCTTTTTGTGGGCTATAGGAATATGGTCGGTCGGTGCATGTGTGCACGCATTTTGCGGCATTGCAACGGCCGGGATCGCAGGGGGAAACTGGGTGTTTGACTTCGCCGGATCAAAAAGTATTATAGAAGGCTTGTCCGATGTGTCGGCTGTGGCCAACATATCCATGGGGCTATTCATTTTCGCCCGTGCGGTGTTAGCATTGGGCGAGGCCGGAAACTTCCCTGCAGCAATTAAATGTACGGCGGAATATTTCCCTAAAAAGGACAGAGCCTATGCAACAAGTATCTTTAATTCGGGAGCCACTATCGGTGCGATGATTGCACCGGTGTGCGTTATTCCCCTGGCTGCCGCCACCAGCTGGGAATGGGCTTTCCTCATTATTGGAGCTTTAGGCTTCATTTGGATGGGCTTTTGGATTTTCATGTATAAAAAACCGAATGAGCATGCAAAAGTTAATGCCGAAGAATTGACTTATATTACACAGGATAAAAATGAGGCCGTTGTTATTTCAGGAGCGCCGGAAAAAAAACTGTCGTTTCTGGATTGCTTCAAATATAAACAAACCTGGGCTTTCGCTTTCGGTAAATTTATGACCGACGGTGTGTGGTGGTTCTTCCTCTTTTGGATGCCAAAATATCTGAAAGAACAATGTATTACGGGTGACATAACAATACTTGGCGTGAGTTTGTCTCCTGAAAGTCAATTGATTTGGGCTTTGACCATCCTTTATACGATCGTGATGATTTCGTTGTATGGCGGAAAATTACCGACTATTATTATTAAAAAGACGGGCAAAGATCCTTATGCAGCCCGCATGCAAGCCATGTTAATATTCGCGTTTTTCCCGCTACTGGCCTTGTTGGCGCAACCACTCGCAGGCTACTCTTATTGGTGGGCAGTTGTTATTATTGGTTTGGCCGGTGCGGCGCATCAATCGTGGTCGGCGAATATCTTCTCTACGGTTGGCGATATGTTCCCGAAATCGGCCATTGCTACCATTACCGGTATCGGTGGAATGGCCGGCGGTATAGGTTCATTCCTTATCAACAAAAGTTCAGGCGCGTTGTTCGATTATGCAGGACAAACCGGTATGACATTTATGGGATTTGAAGGTAAACCTGCCGGATATTTCATTATTTTCTGCGTCTGCGCTGTGGCTTACCTCATCGGCTGGACAGTGATGAAAACGCTGGTGCCGAAGTATAAACCCATTGTGTAGTTTAAAGGTTTAAAAATTTAAAGATTTGAAGTATGGCACGATTTAATAAGATAAGAACCTTGTCCGTGATGATGAAAACCGGTATGGTGCCGGTGTTCTATCACAAAGATATTGAAGTGGCGAAACAAGTGCTCAAAGCCTGTTATGAAGGCGGCGTAAGGGCCTTTGAATTTACCAACCGTGGAGATTTTGCACACGAAGTGTTCGGCGAATTGAACAAATGGTTGCCCGCAGTATGTCCCGATATGATTTTGGGTATAGGCTCGGTGGTGGATGCTCCTACTGCTTCGCTTTATATACAGTTGGGCGCCAACTTTATTGTAGGCCCGCTGTTCAATCCTGATATTGCGAAGGTGGCCAACCGCCGGAACATTCCGTATACCCCAGGCTGCGGATCGGTGAGCGAAGTAGGTTTTGCGCAGGAAGCCGGTTGTGACCTGATTAAAGTGTTCCCCGGCGACGTAATGGGGCCTGCCTTTGTGAAAGGACTGAAAGCGCCCATGCCCTGGTCGCAACTTATTGTTACCGGCGGCGTGAAACCCGAAGAAACCAATTTGAAAGCCTGGTTCAATGCGGGCGTGTCGTGCGTGGGTATGGGTTCCAATCTGTTTCCCGCTGCTGCCATTGAGAAGAAAGACTGGGCGGCCATTACTCAACTTTGTAAAGAAGCATTAGATATTATAACAAAAGTACGTTAGCCTTATGAAAACTTTTATGGACGATAATTTTTTGTTGCAAACATCAACGGCGCAAGACTTATATCATCGCTATGCAGCAAAAATGCCGATTATTGACTATCACTGTCACCTGAACCCCGAATTTATTGCCAAGGACCGCAAATTTGACAACCTCGGCCGGTTATGGCTGGAGGGCGACCACTATAAATGGCGCGCTATGCGTACCAATGGCATAGCCGAACGTTTTTGCACCGGTAGAGACACCGGCGACTGGGAAAAATTTGAACAATGGGCGGCTACAGTGCCTTATACCATGCGTAATCCTTTATACCACTGGACACACTTGGAGCTCAAAACCGCTTTTGGGGTGAATAAAATATTGAAGCCCGAAACCGCTAAGGAAATTTTTGACGAATGTACGGCTAAACTCCGTACGCCCGAATATTCGGCGCGCGGACTGATGAAAAAATTTAATGTGAAAGTTGTGTGCACCACCGATGATCCGGTGGATTCGCTGGAGCATCATTTATCATTGAAGAAAGAAGGTTTTGAAATTAAAGTATTGCCTACCTGGCGCCCCGATAAGGCAATGGCAGTGGAAAATCCTGTGAACTTCCGCGCCTACGTGGAGCAATTGTCTGAAGTGTCCGGCGTGAGCATCAGCAAATATGTCGATGTGATCACCGCCCTGCGCAAGCGTCACGACTTCTTTGCCGAAGCGGGGTGCAAACTGAGCGACCACGGCATAGAAGAATTTTATGCTGAAGACTACACGCAGGCCGAAATCGATGCGATCTTCAACAAAGTGTATGGCGGAAAGGAATTGACAAGGGAAGAAATTATTAAATTCAAATCGGCCATGCTCTTTGAATTTGCCGTGATGGATTGGGAAAAAGGTTGGACACAACAGTTTCACTACGGTGCTATTCGCGATAATAATACCCGCTTGTTCAAACAACTCGGTCCCGACACCGGTTTCGATTCTATTGGTGACTTTACGGTGGCCAAAGCCATGTCAAAATTCCTGAACCGCTTAGACACGTTGGATAAATTGGCCAAAACAATTTTGTATAACCTGAACCCGCGCGACAATAATTTAATTGCTACCATGATTGGCAACTTTCAGGACGGTAGTGTGGCCGGTAAAATACAATTCGGTTCGGGCTGGTGGTTCCTCGATCAAAAAACGGGCATGATTGACCAGATGAACACCCTGTCTACCCTCGGCTTGCTGAGCCGATTTGTGGGCATGCTCACCGATTCGCGCAGTTTTCTCTCCTATCCGCGCCATGAATATTTCCGCCGCATCCTTTGCAACCTTCTTGGCACGGACGTGGAAAACGGCGAAATTCCCGCCTCAGAGTTGACTTTTGTAGGCCAAATGGTGGAAAGCATCTGTTACAACAACGCGAAGGAGTTTTTTAAATTCTAAATTTATTTCAACTCAAAACTCAGCGGCAGCAGGTCTTTGGCGCTGTGTACGATTTTGATGGTTTTTGCGCCGCCCATAATGACTTTGATGGCTTGTCCGAAACGGTGTTCGCACTCGAGCAACACCTGACGGCAATTGCCGCAGGGATAGGCCGGCTCATCATTTTCTACGCCGTTCACCGCCGAACTAATGGCCAGCGCTTTGACAGCAACATTCGGGAAGCGGGAATTGGCGTAGAATAAAGCTACCCGTTCGGCGCACAGTCCCGACGGATAAGCGGCATTTTCCTGATTGCTGCCGGTAATGATTTCACCGTTGTCCAATAGCACCGCCGCACCCACATTGAATTTCGAATAGGGGGCATAGGATTGTTTGGTGGCGGCTAAGGCTTCTTTTAACAATGCGGCGTCACCTGCCGGCAACTCATTCACACTGCCCGCTTCATACACGGTTATTTCTAT
>QMCD01001445.1_pt1 | contig 36690 bp, 34 predicted proteins | sample 1821841 | NCBI WGS metagenome assembly QMCD01 (sample SAMN01991225, study PRJNA193472) | Termite gut metagenome, whole genome shotgun sequencing project. | isolation source: worker | host: Macrotermes natalensis
GGGTTTCCTATCCTATATTATCTCTATGTTTAATTTGCAAAGATACAAAATCAAGCAAGAAATTACAGTTTTATCATTAAAAATAAAAAATACTTTGACTCTCTCTAAATAAATGCGATTAAGTTTATTGGTTTTCATCAAAATAATCAACTCATTCAATCGTTTTTATAAAAAATTTGTTTAAAGATGAAGCAAAATATTTTAACTCGTTTTTTGAATTATATTTCTATTGATACACAATCAAATCCCGATTCGGAAACTATTCCTAGTACGAAATTTCAAATCCTATTTGCTCAACAATTGGTTAATGAATTAAAAGCATTAGGAATAGAAAATACTTATTTAGACAAATATGGGTATGTAATGGCAAAAATTTCTGCCAACACAGCAAAACAAGTTCCTGCTATCGGGTTTATTGCCCACATGGATACGGCTCCTGGAATAAGTGGAAAAGTTGTAAATCCTCAAATAACAGAAAATTACGATGGAAATCTGATTATTCTAAACGAAGAAAAAGATATCATTCTTGATCCACAAGTATTTCCCGAACTCCTCTCTTACAAAGGAAAAACGATTATTCACACGGATGGAACTACCCTTTTGGGGGCAGATGATAAAGCCGGTATTGCCGAAATAATGACTGCTGTTGAATATATACAACAGCATCCTGAATTTGAGCATGGTGATATTTGCATCGGTTTTACTCCTGACGAAGAAATTGGGACAGGAATTAATAATTTTGATGTACAGAAATTTGGTGCTGATTATGCGTACACAGTTGATGGGGGTAAAATCGGAGAATTGGAATATGAAAACTTTAATGCTGCTATCGCCAATATACAAATACAAGGCTTGGATATTCACCCCGGAATGGCAAAAGATAAAATGATTAATTCACAACTCATTGGAATAGAAATTGAATATTTACTTCCTAAAGAAGCAAAACCGGAATATACTGAAAATTATGAAGGATTTTTCCTGCTCACCCATTTACAAGGGAGTGTTGAACATACTGTTATGCAATATATTATTCGTGACCATGATAAAAAATTATTCGAACAGAAAAAACAATTTTTATCTGACATAGTTGAAGACCTAAATAATCAATACGGAAAACAACTGATTTCCTGCGAAATTAAAAACCAATATTGCAATATGCGGGAAAAGATTGAAGAGGTTCCATTTATGATAGAAATAGCGAAAAAAGCTATATCCGAAGCAAATGTTACGCCTGTAGTTGTCCCAATTCGTGGAGGAACCGATGGCGCCAGATTATCATTTATGGGACTTCCTTGTCCTAATATTTTTACAGGGGGACATAATTTTCACGGTAAATATGAGTATGTTGTCTTGGAATCCATGGAAAAAGCAAGCCAAACCATTCTTAATATTATTTCATTGTTTTGGAAAGAAAAATCTGTTTAATCTATTCTATATTTTAACCGGATTATCCTGCTACAATATCCATCATACTTTCTGGCTGTAAATAAATATTTGCTTGTTCCAATAAAGTTTTAGGAGTTATATCACGAATAATTTTGATGTAATGCGACCAATAATCTTGTGCAAGTCCATAATCCGAAAGCAGAATATTTCGATCTATCTGAGAGAAAATTCCATCAAAACTGCGTAAAAGTGAACCAGACAAATAATTTTTCACCAATCCTAACTCCTCCTGAGAAACAGGTTCTTCAAGTAATTTTTTTATTTCTATAAAAATTTCATTTTTAGCTTGCTGTATTGAATCTTTGTTTACATCAGCACGAATCATAAATAATCCATCCAGCTGGAAAGAAAGCATACGTGAATATATTCCATAAGTAAGTCCTTTATCTTCACGAATATTGGTCATCAAACGTGAGCCAAAATATCCTCCTAAAATAGTATGGAGCACATACATCGGAATCCAATCTGTATGTGTATAATCAAAAAGACGTTTTCCTATACATATACTCGATTGAATAGCATTTTCTTTTTCTATATATGATTGCACCTTGCCAATTTTAGCCGGAATTACTTGCTGAACAACAGGCGGTTTGTATGGAATATTCCCAAAAGTATCTTCCAAAAGATGTAAAAAATTATCATCTATACCTCCTGCAACAAATAAACGCATATTCCCTCCGTGAAAATATTCTTCGTAAAAAGAAATGATATCGCTTTTCTGCAAATGGTCTATATCTTCCATTTGCAAAGAAACACCATAAGGATGATTTGTTCCAAAAACAGCTTCTGCAAAAGAAGCATAAGCCAGATACGATGTTTTTTCCAAGCTAACAGCTAAATTGCGTTTTAAATTATTCTTTACAATTTCAATTTTGTCTTCGGGAAATAAAGCTTCTGTAAATAGTGAAGCTATAATAGGAATAATTGTTTTGCCGGAAGATTTTGGAAAATAAATACTTAAAGAGACAAAATCCCGTTCAGGAATAACTTCCGTATAAGCTCCGGCATAATCTAATGTTTCAGCTATTTTTTCTCCCGAAAGCAAACGTGTTCCTTCTGCGAGCAACTTTATTGTAGCTTGTGAAACCGCTTGTTTTTGTTGAAAATAACTTCCTGCCCTTAACCGAATATCCAAGCGAATCAACTCCATTGCCGGATCATGCAATCCGGTTACTAACACATTATTTTTTAACCTATGAGAAATTGTTCCTACAAGTTTAAATTCGTCAATAGGGAAAGTTTGGGGTTGTTTGGTTCTGTCTAACATTTATCTATCATTTTGCCTTTACTGCAAAAGTAGTAATAAATCCCCAGGTTTTTCAATTATTTTCCCAAAATTGTCTTTATACCGAATATTGTATAAGTATACACCATGAGGTTGTGCTTGTCCACGATACGTACCGTCCCAACCTTGATTGATGTTTTTAGAGGAGAATAACATTTGTCTTTCATCAGCGGTGTATATGGTCATTTCAAAGTAATCTAATTCCATATTCGATATGGCAATGAAAACATCATTTCGCCCATCTCCATTAGGAGTAAAAACATTAGGAATATGTACTTCCGTGCATTCAACTACACGGACATAAATTGTAGCCATGCTGTCTTTTCCTGCATCCGTTGTAAATGAAACATTGTATTTGTCACTATATGAAGGGTCAACCGTGATTTTATTTTTAGTTTCTCCTGTGCTCCAACGAATATTTTTTGCATTGTAAATATACAAAGATGCTGATGTGTTTTCACAAATAGAAGTATCTTTACTGATAATTACCGGTTTATATGCTTTAGACTGCGATGCTGGCTGGGCAATTATCGAAGGTGGATTTTCAGATACATGACCTATTTCAATAGTTTGGTTTACTGTATTATTTTTTATGTCTATGTGTTGATTTTCATTTTTTCCAAATGAATTAGCATAAGAAGAATTAACATTCGTAGCATTTGATCCATCTTGGGATTGAGCAAGAACAATATTCTGATTTTGTGGTTGTGTATTCCGTTGCTCAGGCAATGGGGTAGATGTATTAGAAACAGTTGTTTGTTCAGTTGTTTGATTTGTTGATACTTCTACTTTATTGGAATTTGTATTATCGTTAACAATTATTTCCTGATTATTTTCTGTTAACAAGGTAGTAGATGTGTCTTTTTGTGGATTAACAAACAGTAAATAGGCTGTAATTCCGGAAATTATAATTATTGTACCACAAATCGGTAATCCTAATTTCTTCCATAACGGTTTTTTTTCGTTTATCTTCCCTTGAATATTATTCCACACATCAGCGGGCGGTTCAGGGGTATAACCGGAAAATTTTTCCCTGTATAAATCCCCTATATTGTTATATTTTTTCATCATTGTAACATTCTTGTTTCTTTCTCATTAAAATCATTAATTTTCTTTCGCAAAGAATTTTTTGCTTTCGATAGTTGCGAACGTGATGTAGAAGTTGTACAATTCAGCATTTCGGCGACTTCTTCATGCGAATAGCCTTCTATTTCACAAAGATTGAAAACTATCTGATAACCATCCGGCAAATCGCGTATAAAGCCTAAAAGCATTTCGTGTGTTAACATATCCGACACAACAATAGACTCATCTCTGATTTCCTCTTGATTTTCGTCATCCAGACTCAACATTTGGCGTTTTTGTCGTTGGTGGTACAATTTCAACGCTTGATTTATTACTATGCGTGTCATCCAGGCTCCAACTGCTCCTTTTCCACTATACTGTTTTATATTGTCAAAGATCTTGATAAATGCATCCTGTAAAACGTCTTTCGCATCATCTTCCGACTGTGTATAACGGAGAGCTATGCCATATAAGAATGAGGCATGCTTTTTATAGAATAAGGATTGACACTGGCTGTCTCCTTGTTTAATTCCTTCTATAAGTTGCTCCTCATTCAAGACCATTTTGTTTGCATTTTCTCCTACATGATACTTCAACTAACAGTTTCGCTGCCTGAGAAAGAAAAAAAATTACAACTCTACGGCTTCTTTTTTGGTAGGAATAAAAACGTTTTCAAATCCGTTTTCATTTAGATATCTTTTATAGTTTTCTTGGACAGGAATTTCGCCATGGACAAGAAACATTTGTTTAACCTTGGATTTATCCTGACAACTTAAATAACGATACATTTCAACGTAGTCTCCATGTCCGGACAAAGCATCAATTTCCTCTATATCCGCATTGACTTTATATTTGTTTCCGTAAATAGAAACAATGGGTTCGCCGTCAACAATTTTTCGTCCCAATGTTCTGGGAGCACAATAGCCGACAACTAAAATAGTTGTCTTTTTGTCTTCAATATTATTTGCCAAATGATGTTTAATACGTCCAGCTTCCATCATACCCGATGCAGAGATAATAATGCATGGGCGATTGTATGTATTCAACTTCTTGGAATCTTCAACTGTTCTTACATAATGTAAATTATCAAATCCAAAAGGGTCTTTCTGCGTACGGATAATATCCAAGACATCATCTTTAAAACACTCGGTGTGAAGCCGGAAAATATCGGTTGCTGACACAGCCAGTGGACTATCCACAAAAATAGGAATATCAGGCAGACGTTTTGCTTTTTTGAGATTGTTAAAAGAATAAATAATTTCCTGGCATCTTCCAATAGCAAAAGACGGAATAAGAAGTTTCCCAAGTTTTTTTACACATGTATTCTGTACAACCAAGGCTAATTTTTCTTCTACGGAGGCGACAGGGTCATGACGACGGTCACCATAAGTTGATTCGGCAATTATGTAATCAGCTTGCGGAAAAGGATTAGGATCACTTAATAAATGCTTATTGTAACGACCAATATCTCCAGTGTAGCAAAGCCGTTTATCTTCACCGTCTTCAGTGATAATTAGATTAACTGCTGCGCCGCCTAAAATATGTCCGGTATTTGTAAAAATCACTTTAATACCTTCTTCAATCATAATTTCCAAATCCAAAGGCATACTGATAAAAAATCGTAGTGAAGCAAATGCATCCCGTGCTGTATAAATAGGTTCTACTGGTGGCAAGCCTATACGCAACCGCTTTTTGTTAAAATCACTAGTATCACTTTCTTGAATATTTCCAGAATCGGGAAGCATAATCGAACACAAATCACGAGTGGCATGCGTACAATATATTTTGCCTTTAAATCCGATTTTACAAATATAAGGAATCAATCCCGAATGGTCAATATGAGCATGAGAAAGAATAAGAATATCTATTTGTGAAGGATCAAAACCCAAATCACGGTTCATCGCATCGGTCTCTAAACCTTTACCCTGATACATGCCACAATCAAGCAGTATTTTTTTATTATTTTTGGTGGTAATAAGAAATTTACTCCCCGTAACTTCAGCAACAGCTCCTAAAAATTCTATTTTCATTCTACTATTTTTATCTTTAAGTAATATTTTCTAACGAAAAAAAAAGGGAAAAGTTTTGTCTCTCGTCCTGAAATAGATTGACAAATGTATATTAAAAAAATCATAAAGTTCTATAAATAATTGTCTATCGGTTTTTTGATGTACAAAATATAATTGTTTACACGGTATTGGCGGTATGCGTGTTATTGACCCCTCTACAAAAAAGTAAACATGTAACGAATTAGGTGACGAACGCAGTGAAGCAATCCAGAAATAAAGATAGTATATTTGCTAAATTACTTGCTTGACACAGTTTGTTGAATAGATCCGTGCAATGTTTCACCTCAAAGGTGCAATGTTTCACCTCAGAAGTGCAATGTTTGACTTCTGAAGTGAAAAAAAATACTGCCGAAGTATCAAAAAGCACTTCGATGGTATTAAAAAATAGCTACAGGAAAACTATTCGGGTGTTTTCTTCCTCGTGCTCCGCCATAACGCCCTTTTATTTACTCATTCACTTATTTGCTCATTTACTATTATAACTTGCGTAACTTCTATTAATCAAATAAATAAACGATAAACCCCGAACTCACGTTAATATTATGTCATCTTACAAAAGCAAACAGAGTTTCGATGTAATTGTTTTATGTGTGTGTTGAAAATAAGATTATTTCGTTCTGCTTTTTTTCCTACTTTTGTTATTTCCCAGCTTTTAGATAAACTTTAATACTATAACATTGACATATAATTATAAAACACTCAATAACGGAATACGCATTATTCACAAACAGGTAGCCTCTTCAATAACACATGGAGGAGTGGTTGTTAATACCGGAACAAGAGAAGAAGATAAGGATGAAGCCGGAATTGCCCATTTTATTGAACATGTTATTTTTAAGGGGACTCGCAAACGTAATACATATCAAGTATTGTCCTACCTTGAAAATGTGGGTGGCGATCTCAACGCATATACCACCAAAGAAGAAACCTTTTTCTATGCATCGGTACTCAATGAATATTTTCCCCGCTGTATGGAATTGCTGTCTGACATCCTGTTCAATTCGACATTCAATCTAAAAGATATAGAAACTGAAAAGGAAGTCGTCAAAGAAGAAATAAAACTCTATAAAGACACTCCTTCCGAGTTGATTTTTGATGAATTTGAAAACCTTATCTTCCAATATCATTCATTAGGAACCAATATTTTAGGAACTGTAAAAGATATAAAAAAAATCACTCAGAAGAAAATTCGTTCCTTTATTCAAAAGACATACAATACCGACCAGATGCTTATTGCCATTGTAGGGAATATCCCATTTGACCAATGTGTTAAAACTATTGAAAAATACTTTGCTTCTGTTGTGGAAAACAAACGCGAATTCCAACGAATTGTCTTTTCACAATTTGAGTCCAGACACAAAAAACTGAAAATGCATACCAATCAGGACCATGCCATTATCGGACGGGCTTTACCAAATTATGATGAACATAAAAACCGTATAGCAACTCTGCTCAATAATATTTTAGGTGGACAAGGACTGAATTCTCGCCTAAATTTGGCAATACGGGAAAAAACAGGATATGTCTATCATATTGAATCAAACTATTCTGCCTTGAGCGATGTGGGATTATTTTCTATCTATATAGGTGCCGACCATAAAAACATTGAACGCTGTTTTGAGTTGGTTTCCAAGGAAATGAAAAAACTTCGGGAACAAAAACTGGGGACTTTGCAACTACATCGTGCCCAGCTTCAACTAATTGGACAAACATGTATTGCCTATGAATCCAATCTTTCCGAGATGCTTTCCATTGCAAAAAACCATTTGACATTTGATCATGTAGAAGACATTCCTACAATTGTAAATAATATCCGCACTATTACTGAAATAGAATTGCTGGATTTAGCCAATGAAATGCTAACGGAAGAAAGTATGAGTAGTTTGATTATTTCGAAATGAATATAAGCAATGATATACCAAGGCAACAAAAGAGCAGTTCTCCCTTTGAAAGGGAACTTTGTCATTAACGTAAAACTGAAATATACAAAGCACAATGAATCTTAGAGAATTATTTTATCGTTATGTAGCACAGACATCGCCCGAACCTTTGGCAATAGAAATAGAAAAGGCTGAAGGCATTTATTTATACGGTTCTGATGGGAAAATATATACGGATTTGATTTCGGGAATTTCAGTAAGCAATGTCGGACATTGTCACCCCGAAGTGGTAAAAGCTGTCAAAGAACAAGCTGAAAAATATATGCACTTGCTGGTCTATGGGGAAATGATTCAAAGTCCGCAGGTATTGCTGGCACAACGATTGGTAAGTCTTCTCCCTGCAAATCTTAGTAGTGTTTATTTTGTCAATTCAGGCACTGAAGCCGTCGAAGGGGCTATTAAATTAGCAAAACGTTTTACCGGAAAACATGCACTTGTTTCCTGTGAAAATGCGTACCATGGTTCTACCAATGGCGCGATGAGCTTAATGGGCAATGATGACTTTACCCAACCTTTCCAACCGCTTCTTTCGCAGTGTTCCCGGATTCGTTTCGGAGTAATTGAAGACCTGGAAAAAATAACCAGCAATACAGCTGCTTTTGTGGTTGAAGCGGTGCAAGGCGAAGCCGGGATACGCTATGCCGACAAAAAATATTGGAAAAAGGTTCGAGAACGTTGTGATGAAACCGGAACTATGCTTGTCTTTGATGAAATTCAAACGGGCTTCGGACGTACCGGAACGATGTTTGCCTTTGAGCAGACAGGCATTGTTCCCGATATTATTACATTAGCAAAAGCAATGGGTGGAGGCATGCCTATTGGGGCTTTTGTTTCGTCGAAAGAAATTATGCAGACATTAATGTATAATCCGACATTGGGGCACATGACTACTTTTGGCGGGCATCCGGTTTGTTGTGCGGCGGCTTTGGCTTCAGTAGATATTATCGAACGGGAAGAATTGCATAAATCAGCAGAAGAAAAAGGAAAACTTTTTGAATTGCAATTGGCAAAACTTCCACGCGTAAAAGAATTTCGCAGAAAAGGCTTGATGATGGCTTTGGATTTTGGCGACAGGGAAATGAATTTCAAAGTTATTCATCAGTGTTTGGAGAGAGGCATTTTGAGCGACTGGTTTTTATTTTGCGATACAGCCATGCGAATTGCACCTCCTTTAATCATCACAAAAGAAGAAATCAAAGAAGTTTGCAATATTATTAGAGAGACAATAATGGAAATAAATAGATTATTATATTAACATGGAAACAAAAGATATTCTATTCAAAAATAAAACAAAGATTCAAATCCGTATGACCGACCTTGATCCTTTCGGACATGTGAATAATGGGGTTATCTATTCATACTATGATATGGGAAGAATAAATTATCTGAAAGATTTACAGGAAGAAACCGATTGGAAAAAAATGGATAAGGTGATTGTTCACACGGAATGTAACTTTATGGAATCTATTCTTTTTGGTGATGATATTCAGGTAGAATCTAAAGTTATCTCCATAGGCAATAAAAGTATCAAATTGCTTCAACACATTGTTGACAACAAAACCGGCAACATAAAAAGTACTTGCTTTTCCGTTATGTCCGGCTACGACAGGGAAACCAACACCTCAAAAGTCATATCTCTCACGTTTAAAGAGAAAGTGGAACAGTACGAAGGGATTAAATTTGAGAATTAATTGGAGACAAACCTAAAATGGAATTTAACAACTATCCATTATGAATGAAAAGGCTCCGGTTAATAAAAATATTTGCTTGAGAAATTCACCGGCAAAGGAGGTGTAAAAGTTAAGATATAATCTGACAATTGTGCCCTTTCCCCATTGTATCATTGTACCCTGTGCCATTGATTCCGAACTCACGTTAATTGTGGTTTATTAGACTTCTTCGGAAAATGGTTTGCCTGGATGGCTTCGTTCCTCGCCAAGACGCTCTTAGGTTTCGTCTGTGCATCCTCGCAAATGAATGACATCCTCTTATTTACTATTGTCATCCCAAACTCACGATATAACACTAAATACATCGACAAATAAATTCTTATTGCAGAAATACTGCAACTATTCCAGATATTTAATTTTTATTTGCAGAAGTTCTGCAAGTCTTGACCGCTTCTGTTTCACATTTGCAGAAGCTCTGCAATATATAACCATGCTCGGTTACTATTTGCAGAAGCTCTGCAAGTCTTGACCGCATTTGATTTCCACTTGCAGAAGCTCTGCAATATATAACCATGTCCGGTTGCTACTTGCAGAAGCTCTGCAAGTCTTGACCGCATTTGATTTCCACTTGCAGAAGCTCTGCAATATATAACCATACCCGGTTGCTATTTGCAGAAGCTCTGCAACTATGTACTACATATCATTTCCTCTTGCAGAAGCTATGCAAGTTTTAAATATATATATTTACTATTTGCAGATAGTTTGCAATATTTACAGATAGTTTGTTATTCTGCAATAGCTACAAATATTTCTGTTCTTTCTGAATAATTTCTTCTGCCTGTTTTGGTTTTTCACAAAACTTTGTTTCTCTTTGTAATAAGCCTGTTGGCTGCTCCTGAAAACATCGCAGGAGTAAATCATTGTTTCTTCCCTTTATTCTGTTGAAATTTAAGTCGCTTTTCTAAACTTTGCTTTTATCTTTCTAACAAACGAACTTTGGCTTCCAATTCCAGTAACTTTTGTTCAGGACTTTTATCCATAGTAATTTAACTTGAAGTTCTCTGTCAAAGATACCATATTTTCGCAGTGCTCCTTGTATTGACAATTCCCCTGATTCAACTTCTTTGACTGCATGATGCTTAAGCGATAGACTGTAATCTTTTTGTGTACGCTTTACTGCATTGTGGTTTAATTCTTCCTTGTGTTGACTTTTCTGTGTCAAACCTATTTCGGGATGGGACATAGAAAGCGAATAAAAAAAAGGCTGCCGGGAGGCAGCCTAAATTGAATTATGAAAAGATTTTTAACGTATACTTATTATTTAACACTCATTCGCTTGGTTATGCGTTGACCTTTATATTCCATTGTATAGAAATAAATTCCTGATGCATAAGCTGACAGATCTAAATTTATCTGATGCTCTCCTAACGAGGCATTTTCACTTCTATTGTATAGCAATTGTCCATTTATGCTAAAAAGATTGAAAATTATTTCTCCATCTTGCGGAATACTATAATTGATAATAGTATTGTTTCTTGCCGGATTAGGAAAATTCTGACTCATGGAAAGTACATTGGATTCTATGACATTTACATTTACAGAATTTGTATAATAATACCAAGTCTTTAATTCTAAATCCCATATTCCTGTTTCCTCACTATAATACATAATATCGCATATTTTATTACCTTCCGAGTTATATAGATAATTTAATTTTGTCCCCATATAAACCATACCCATTGCATCTACTACTGTTACTGTTTCTGTTAAAAAATCTCCGTTGTATTGATTTGTAACAGTTAAGATATTTACAGGAATAATAACAGTAATTGACCCTTTTATAGTCATTAACTTTTGATTTTTGTACGTAAATACTAAATTAATGGACATATCAGAAGGCAATTCCTGTCCACCCATAGCTATTAATTCGGGATTGATATTTAATTTTGCTGTAGCAGGATGTCCATTTTGGTATACCGGATACATTGCCATCATTTGTATCAATCCAACACCATCCATGCTTGCAAACATAAGCATAGAGTCACAATCTCTTATGGCTAAATCCATATCAAATAAAGACATTGCCTCACTTGTAGCATTCATGTCTTCTACGCCATAATAAACAGTATGAGCCATTGTGTCCAAGAAAGGTCCCATTCCTTCCATTATCATATAATTATCTATACGGGATGTTGTTTCATTGTAAACCCAAACAGTTGATGCGATTAATTCATCATCTGAATAAGTATTAATTGATGTTATTCTGCCATTTTGATCATACTGGTATATTGTAGAATCTTTGTCATCGGCGGAATAATGAGTGATAGTTTTAACAATGCGTTGTTCTGTATCATAAGTATAGTAAGTTGTACTCTCGCATATAGAATCATTGTTATCCCCCATATCAAATGATTTGGAATAAAGCGGTTTGTCTCCGGTAGCCTTATGTGGTTTCTGTGCCATTGCATTACAGGCTAAACCTACAATAATAAAAAATAAGATTTTTTTCATTTTTCCGATTTTTAAAAGTTATTACAAAATGATTTTTGCAAAGATATATTTTTTTAAGATACCTTTGTCCTATTTTCAGCATAATTTCAAGGGAATATTCATTAGGCTATGTCTTTTTATTTTGCAGTGTTAGTTTTGTTGAAAATCCAATGTCCGGCAGCGACAGCATTGTCCAACGCCGCGACAGCGTTGTAAAGTTTCGCTAAATAAACCCCGAACTCACGTTTGTACTATTTTCTAAAAAGGTTTAGCGAGCATTATTCCCTGATAAATGCCGCCAATTCTTCCGCCAGTCGACTGGCTCCTATTCGGAAATAATTATTATTTAGCCATTTTTCTCCTAATATTCTTTCCAATAATTTTATATATAGCAGCACAGTTTCTGTGTCTTGAATCCCTCCTGCAGGCTTAATTCCTATTTGCTTCCCTGTTTTTTCGTAATAAGATTTTATCACCAAAAGCATACATGTAAAAGCTTCGGGTGTGGCATTTATAGCTGTTTTTCCGGTTGAAGTTTTTATAAAATCGGCTCCGGCTTCTATGGCAATTTCACTTGCTTTGATAATATTTTCAGCAGATTGTAATTGTCCGGTCTCCAGAATAACTTTTAAGTGTTTATCTCCACACAAGGATTTTATTTCTTTTATCTGATTAAAGACAGCATTGTATTTCCGTTCAAAAAATAATCCTTGTGGAAGAACAATATCTATTTCATCTGCTCCCTGATTAAGAGCATACTCCACTTCCGCCAATTTAATCGAAAGAGGACTTTGCCCGAAAGGAAATGCTCCGGCAACGGATACTACTTTGATGAAAGAATGTCTCAACATATTTTTTGCTAATTGCACAAAAACAGGATATACACAGACTCCTGCCGTTTGCTGTTGATAATGCAAGGCTTTATTGCACAAATCTATAATTTGTTTGTCCGTATCCGTACTTTCCAAAGACGTCAGGTCAATGCAACTCAAGGCAAAAGCAATTGCTTGTTTTTCATTTTCAAAGTAAAGGATTTTGTTGTTTTTGGCTTCCTTAATGTAATCTTTTATTTGTTTTTCTATCATTGGCGTAATATTGTTTCTCTTGTCCATGTGACTGTTTTTCCCAGCAAAGATATACCTAAATATCCTCTTACTTTCAATTTATCGTCGGATTCCAATTTCATATAGCTGCGATATGTTTTTCCCGAACCCGGATTATATATACTGCCATCCTCCCATTCATCTTTGGATGAATTGTATTTGAATCCTTTAATAAGGACAATTCCCACATTTGTCTGATTTCGTTTTTGCGGATTAGGATTTTTCACGTCTCTGCGAGGTTCTCCATTAGGATGATTGGGATATTGCATCCAGACGACTTTTCCTTCATAAGTGCCATCCCCGACTTTATAGATTTGTATTTGCGAACCTTCTCCATTCTCAGGATCGGAAGCGTAATACAATCCGCAAATCCGGTCAGCTTTAGATTGAGCGGATACAAAAAAAGTAAATCCGATAAAAAGATTGATCAACAAAACTATTTTTTTAAACATAATCAATAATTTTCATTATGAATAACGTGAGTTCGGGGTTTATTTATTAGATTAAGAGAATTTACGCAAGTTAAATGAAGTTACAGGAAGTTATAAAGTTGAAAATTGAAAGCTGAAAGTTTAAACATTGTACTATTATATTATTATAACTTCTTAACTTCTCCTGACTTTCATACTATTTCACCATTAAGCTATAAACTATAAATAACTTCTTTTGATCTCGAACTCACGTTATAAATATGATAATTTATCCTTGCAAGAATTAGGCAAATTTACAAAGAAATTGTTTAGCCAGTTGATTTATTTTCCCTAAAATAATATTCGATATAAATAAACTAATCATTATCAAAAAGTTGTATCTTTGCATATACGTACACTATTTAATGGAGAAAGAATCAATGTCAATAGAATCAATGTATTGTTGATGTGGCAGATGAAATAATAATTAGAAATGAGAGAAAAAAAAGACGAAAAAAGTAGAAAAAGTAGAGCTGCATCATCACCAAAAGAACGAAAAAGCAGAAAACCGAGCAAAGCAATAGGTAAAGACTCAGAGAATCCGTTGCATGAACGAACTCGCTCAACTCAAGGTAAAGAAAGACGAAATATAAGACGTGATTTTTTCACCGATAGAAATGAAAGTAATCCACGGTCTTCACAAAAACGTGGAGAAAGAAAAGATTCTCGTAGCTTCAACAGGGATAATGAAAGAAGTTCATATCGCGATCGTGATGAACAACGTTCTTCTTCAAGATATAATTCAGATAAACACGGTAGTAAAAACGATAGACGTGATTCGTCAGAAAGACGTTCTTCCGACCGTCGTTTTGATAGAGATGGACGAGAAGAAAGAAGATCATTTCATGAAAAAAATGAAAGGAGTTCATATCGCAATCGAGATGAAAAACAACGTTCTTCTTCAAGATATAATTCGGATAGATACAGTAGTAAAAGCGATAGACGTGATTCGTCAGAAAGACGCTCCTCCGATCGTCGTTTTGATAGAGATGAACGAGAAGAAAGAAGATTATCTCGTGACAGATGGGAAAAGAGAGATGATGACAGGCAGAATTATGATAATAAGTTTGAGAAAAAACGTCGGTCAACTGTTTTGGATTCGGATATTATGCGGGAGATTGTCCAAAAAAGACGGGAAACAGGGCGTACATCTCACAAACAAAAAGTACTTTCATTGGCGTGGAGTGAAGAGCGCGGACCTATTCGTCTTAATAAATATATATCCAACAGTGGAATTTGTTCCCGTCGGGAAGCAGATCAGTTGATTATTGCCGGAGCCGTTACTGTTAACGGGAAGATAGTTACCGAACTGGGCATGAAAGTTTTGCCTACCGATGAGGTTCGTTATGAAGATAAAGTGCTTCAACGTGAAAAACCGGTGTATATCTTGTTGAATAAACCCAAAGATTACATCACAACTACCGAAGACGACCGAGACAGGGATAATGTTATGATGTTGATTGAGGGTGCTTGTTCTGAGCGGGTTTATCCTGTTGGACGTTTAGACCGAAATTCTACAGGATTGCTTCTCTTTACCAATGATGGTGAAATGGCAAAAAAACTAACACATCCCCGCTACGGAATTAAGAAAATATATCAAGTAGAACTTGACCGGAATATGTCTTTGGCTGATTTTGAAACGCTTGCTAATGGAGTAGAACTCAATGATGGCTTTATCAAACCTGATGAAATTGCCTTTGTTGACGGACAGAAACATGTCATCGGAATTACGTTGCATTCAGGTAAAAACCGTATTGTCCGTAGAATGTTTGATCATTTAGGGTATGAAGTTGAGAAATTAGACCGTGTTTATTATGCAGGATTGACCAAAAAAGACCTTCCCAGAGGTGAATGGCGTTTTTTGCGTTCTGAAGAAATAAATATTTTGAAGATGAGCTTGTAATATTATGCAAGAATTTTATAAATACCATGGCGCTGGCAATGATTTTATTCTGATTGACAATAGGAAAAATGATTTTCTGATTGACAATCAAACGATCGGAAATCTTTGTAATCGAAGATTAGGAATTGGTGCTGATGGATTGATTTTATTAAATGCTTCTAACGATTCCTCCGCTGATTTCAACATGCAGTATTTCAATGCAGATGGCTTTGAAGGTACAATGTGTGGAAACGGCGGACGATGTATTGTTGCTTTTGCTCATCAATTAGGCATAATTAACAATCGTACTGTTTTTAAAGGAATTGACGGTTTGCATGAAGCAAATATTATTTCTTCGAATAGAAATAAAATGGAAATCTGCTTGCAAATGAAAGAGGTACAAGAAATCCGTTCTTTTGATGATAAATATTTTTTAGATACCGGATCTCCACATATAGTAAAATTTGTAAAAGATGTTCATCCCGCAAATTTTTTTGAAGAAAGTAAATCTATTCGCAAAAAGAATGAAACCAATGTGAATTTTGTTCAAATACAAGACAATAGTATTTTTGTTCGCACCTATGAACGTGGTGTGGAAGATGAAACTTTATCTTGTGGAACAGGTGTTGTTGCATCTGCATTAGTTGTTGCAACAACTCAAAATTTCCTTTCTCCTATCACAATACAAACCAGAGGAGGGGAGTTTATTGTTTCGTTTAATTGTATAAATGATTTGTTTGTAGATATTTGGTTGCAAGGAGAGACTTGTTTTGTGTTTAAAGGAGAAATTTGGTAAAATAGGTTATTAACAATTTGCTGTGTAATCTTTTTTTTATTTTTCCATTTTCCTTTGGATAAGATTTTTATTTTTGTAAATTATTTTATATAGCAATGGTGAAGTTTACACAAATGTATCAAATAGTTTCTTTTTTTGCTTTTGCGTTATGGCTTTTGTCTTCTAGTGCTGTGATGGGACAGAATACAAAAACCAAGCTCACCAATGAAAAACAACAGCTCGAAAAAGAAATTGCACAACAGAAAAAATTGTTGGAAGCTACAAAAAAAAATAAAACAGCTTCTTTGAAAGATATTCAATTGATTACAAATCAAATTAAAAAGCAAGAGCAACTTATTCAGGTAATTAATGACGAAATGTCTTCACTTGACCACGATATAGAAGAAAATACCAAAGAATTAAATTTGTTGAAAGAAAAATTAGATGTTTTGATAGATGAATATAAAAAGGCTGTTTATACTGCGTATAAGTATCGTAATGTAATCAATAAAGCAGGATTTGTATTATCTTCTGAAAGTTTTACTCAAGCTGCCCGGCGAATGAATTACTTGCAAGAATATTCTCGTTCATTGAATCAACAATTGGCAACTATTTTGCAGACACAGGAAGACATCAAAAAGAAAGATACTATTCTGCGACAAAATAAAGCTGAGAAAACACAATTATTCCAAGAAAAAAACAACGAAAAACAGAATCTTTCCAAGCAACAGCAGGAAAAGAACAAAATAGTTGCCAACCTCAAAAAGAAAGAATCGCAGATTAATAGCGAAATTACTAAAAAAGTAAAACGTCAAAAACAGATAGATGAGGCTATTAAAAAAATTATTGCAGAAGAAATAGCAGCCCGCGAAAAACGTGCGGCAGAGGAGGCAAAGAAAAAAGGAACAACTACAACAGCGACGGCTCCCAAGACTACCGCAATCGGTCTCACTCCCGAAGAAGCAACACTGGCATCCAATTTTGAAAGCAATAAAGGAAAACTTCCCTGGCCTGTAGAGAAAGGGACCATTATTACCAATTTCGGAACGTATTCACACCCGGAAGTTTCTTCAGTGAAAATAACCAATAACGGCATTGATATTTTAACAGAAAAAAATGCTCCTGTGCGTGCAGTTTTCAATGGGGTTGTGTCAAGAGTATTTGATATGGACGGAACAAAAATTGTCATGGTTCGTCACGGGAATTATATCACAGTATATTCCAATCTATCCACTGTAAATGTGAAACAAGACAGTAAAGTTACCACCAAACAGATTATCGGCTATGCAAGAAGTGCTTCTGGAGAGACAACATCTGAACTGCATTTTGAAATCTGGAAAGACAAAAATTTACAGAATCCTTCTTTGTGGATTAAACGGTAGGTTTTAGATTCCAACTATCAAGATAGTTTCTAAAATATTTAATACATTTATTTTAAAATATAAGCAAAAAAACATTATATTTGCATTTCATATTAAATAGATGTTATGAAACGGTCATTTATTATTTTAATATTTTTAGTTACAAGCATATACACTGTAAAAAGTCAATCGTATGAAATTGGAATTTGCGGTGGTGTATCGTTTTATATGGGTGATCTTAACCCCAAAAGTGTTTTTAATGGTTCCCGTCCTGCAGGAGGAATATTGTTCCGTTATAATATCAATCCACGGCTTGCATTTAAGGCAACGGCTTTGTTTGGCTCATTGGAGGCAAGTGATGCAAAAACCGGTGATCTTGCCCGAAATTTAAGTTTTCGTTCGCCTATTTCGGAGATTTCTGCCCAATTTGAATTGAACTTTTTGAAATTATATAATGAAAAAGGGCTGAATCCTTTCTCCCCATATATTTTTGTTGGAATTTCTGTCTTTTCTTTCAATCCGCAAGCACGGTATAACGATACATGGTACGATTTGCAACCTTTGGGAACCGAAGGTCAGGAGTTGTATCAAACAGATATAGATATCTTCACGACCTATGATGCCAAACGATATTCCTTAACAGGTATTTCAATTCCTTTCGGTGTAGGGATGCGATTTAATTTTCTGAAATATTATTCTATTGGTTTAGAATGGGGCTTTCGGAAAACGTTTACTGATTATATTGATGATGTTAGCAGTAATTATGTAAATAGGGATCTTTTCATGTCGGCTCGTTCACTACTTGTTGCTGATTTGGCAGACAGAACAACAGTTATGAAAAACGACATACCTGATTATCACAAGGCAGGAAGTGCTCGGGGGAATAATAAAAATACCAAAGACTGGTATTCTTTTGCTGTACTGAATTTTACTTTCCGTTTGAATAATGTTGCTACTTGTCATAACAGTAAACCGGGAACTTCTACGCAAATAAAAGCAAAAAAGAGAAAGCCTGCTTATAGGTAGTGCTTAGTGATTAATGCTTAATAATGATTGATTTAGAATTATTAAAATCAAAAAATATTCCCAAGCATGTTGCGGTTGTGATGGATGGCAATGGGCGTTGGGCAAAACAAAAAGGAAAACCCCGCCTCGAAGGGCACAGTCAAGGGGCTGTTGCATTGCGAAATACATTGGACGCCTGCTTAAAAACAGGTGTTAAGTATCTTACCGTTTATGCATTTTCCATTGAGAATTGGGATCGTTCCCCTGAAGAAGTAACTGGCTTGATGGAATTGTTTGTTAAATCATGTCATTCGGAGATTAATAATCTGATGCAAAGCAATATCCGTTTCCGTGCTATAGGGAAATTGGAGATGCTTGGCAAAGAATGCTTGGAGGAGCTTCGAGTGACCGAAGAGAAAACAAAAGATAATACGGCATTAATATTAAATGTAGCTATCAGTTACGGCTCACGATGGGAAATTATGAATGCTGCTCGAGAAATTGCAAAAAAAGTGCAGGCAGGACAGTTGAATCCTTCAACTATTGATGAACAATTGTTTGCCTCTTATCTGACAACTTCGTATATGCCCGATCCTGATTTGCTGATTCGTACGAGCGGAGAGTACCGTATAAGCAATTTTTTATTATGGCAAATTGCTTATACCGAATTTTATTTTACCGATGTATTATGGCCTGATTTTACTACAGAAGAATTTTATAAAGCCATTGCGGATTATCAAAAACGGGAACGCCGGTTTGGAAAAATGACGGAACAAATTAATCCTACTTTAAAATAAAACATATTCTTCCCCGTTGATAACTAATAATATTAAAACGACTAAATGCGAAGTGTAAAATCATTTCTTATAACATTATTTTCAATTCTGGCGTTTATATCACAGGCGCAGATTGTTTCACGACCTGACAGTCTACCTGCTATTGAATTAAATTATCTTAATCCGGAAGAATACGAAATAGGAGGAATATCATTCAGCGGAACTGCAGAATGTGACATTCGAATGTTGCACTTTGCTGTAGGTGATAAGATAAAGATTCCGGGAGAAAAAATCCGAAAATCAATAGAAAAACTTTCCAAATCAGGACTATATAAAGAGAATATTCGTATTTCGGCTACCAAAGTTTCGGGAAGAATAATCTTCTTGGATATTTATCTCGAAGAAGCCCCCAGACTTGATAACTTTGTTGTTAAAGGAGTTAAGAAATCGGATATAGAGGAATTTAATAAGAAATTAAATCTTTCGCAAGGAAAGGTTGTAAACGATAATCTTAAAACGATAATCAATAATGTAATTGTAGATTATTATAAAGAGAAAGGATTTTATTTTGCCCAAGTAAATATCAAGGAAGAAAAAGACACAATAAATCCTAATTTTATTGTCTTAAATATTGATGTTGATAAAGGTAAAAGGGTAAAAGTAAATAATATCAATGTTTACGGGGCGAAAGAAGTTGATGTGACTAAATTACGTATGGCAATGAAAGAAACAAAAACCAAATTTTTGTTTCAGCCTTTTGAAAAAGTAGATACGGCAATTGTAGATTTTTTCAAGAATCATGATAAGTATAAAAGGAAAGATTTAGGACAATTATTTTTAGGCTATAATGCCGATCGTGTGCGTGTGCGTTTTAAACGTTCCAAATTCGATCAACAAGCTTTTGAAAATGATAAAGTGGCCTTGATAAAAAAATATAATGAATTCGGTTACAGGGATGCACATATTGTTTTCGATTCTGTTTATTTTATTTCCAAAAATGCCATGAATATTGATATTAAGGTTGATGAAGGCAATAAGTATTATTTCCGTAATATTACATGGGTGGGCAATTCCAAATACAGTTCTGATGTGTTAAATCGGATACTTAACGTTCGAAAGGGAGATATTTATAATACTGCTTTGCTGGAAACGAATCTGCAAATGAGTCCGGATAATATGGATGTAAGTTCGCTTTATTTGGATGATGGATATTTGTTTTTCTATGCTTTACCGGTAGAAGTAAATATTGAAAATGATTCTATTGATATTGAAATTCGAGTGCGAGAAGGCATACAGGCTACTATTAACAAAGTTACTGTTTCGGGGAATACCCGTACTTCCGACAGGGTGATTTTACGTGAATTAGCGACTATTCCCGGACAAAAATTTAGCAGATCAGATATTATCCGCTCACAACGTCAATTGCTTCAATTTGGATTTTTTAATCAGGAAAAAATGAATGTTATTCCTACTGCAGATGAAAAAACAGGAACTGTAAATTTGGAGTATGTGGTTGAAGAAACTTCTTCTGACCAATTGCAGCTTTCCGTAGGTTGGGGGGGCGGATATTTTTATGGTCAGGTTGGTTTTGCATTTAATAATTTTTCTATCGGTAAATTTTTTAAAAAGGATGCCTGGACACCGGTTCCAAGTGGTGACGGACAACAATTGGCATTTAATGTACAGGTTTATTCAAACGCATATCAATATTATAGTGCTTCATTTACTGAACCATGGTTGGGAGGGAGAAAACCGATTGCCCTTACTGTTGGTATATCACAATCCATAGATGCCAGTAATAGGGCAAAAACAGATGCCGGTTATTATCATCTGCGGGTTACAAACTTTAATATCGGTATTTCCAACCGGTTAAAAGTTCCGGATGACTATTTTTACATGTCTAATTTCCTCACCTATAGATATTATGATGCAAATGGATACAGGCAACGATTTATTATGGAAACCGGTATTGCACATGGTATCAGTTATACGTTTTCATTGGGAAGAAATTCTACCGATGCAGCTATTTATCCGCGTACCGGCTCGGATATATTATTTAGCGTACAATTGACCCCACCATATTCTTTGTTTAACAATAAAGATTACTCCGAAATGACCATACAGCAAAAAAACAAATGGCTGGAATATCACAAATGGAAAGTAAATATCAGTCAGTTTGTGAACATTGCAGAGAATTTGGTGTTAAACATAAGAGCTAAATTTGGATTTTTGGGTATGTACAATTCAAAAGTCGGTTATTCGCCCTTTGAACGCTTTTATATGGGAGGCAGCGGTCTTACTTCAAGTTATATGATAGATGCTCGCGAAATTATCAGTATGCGAGGATATAATGATGAAGCAATAACACCAGACGGTGGGGGAACGGTTTTTCAGAAATTGACATTTGAGTTGCGTTATCCGATAACACTCAATCCGAGTGCGACTATTTTTATGCTGGCATTTTTGGAAGCCGGGAACAACTGGGCAGATTTAAAGAGCTATAAGCCTTTCGATATGTATAGAGCTGCCGGAGTTGGTATCCGGGTTTATTTGCCAATGTTCGGATTGCTTGGATTGGATTGGGGATATGGTTTCGATACGTATCCGGGAGATCAGAACAGCAAATCGCAATTTCATTTCTCTATCGGACAGTCAATAGAATAATAATTTTAAAATAAATATAGGTATGAAGAAAATTATTTTAACACTCGCAGTCGTTGCATTTTCTCTTGTTTCTTTTGCTCAGAGATATGCTTATCTTGATTCGGAATATATATTGAATAGCATGCCGAGCTATACGGAAGCACAAGCTGAATTGGACAGATTATCTGTTGAATGGCAAAAGGAAATAGAAGCAAAGTTTAAGAAAATAGACGAAATGTACCGCAAATATCAACAGGAAGCGGTTATTCTTCCCGAAGAAACAAAAGTAAAACGCCAGAATGAAATCATTACTGCCGAAAATGAAGCAAAAGATTTGCAGAAAAAACGTTTCGGTACTGATGGCGATTTGTACAAAAAGCGTGAAGAATTAATGAAGCCTATTCAAGACCGTGTTTTTACGGCTATTGAAGAATATGCCACTGAAAGAGGATATGCCTTTGTGTTCGACAAAGCCGGTGCAATGACTATCGTCTATGCGGACAGCAAATTCGATATCAATGATGCAATATTAACTAAATTAGGAGTTGTCGGCAGATAATAAACAATAGGCAATAGTTGTAAAAGTCTTATAATTCCAACATTAATTGCATATCTTGCGGACTTTCGGAGTCAACAAAGTTGGTAATTGTTAATCCTAATAAGCGTATTTTCTTTTCAACGGTATCCATTTCCGAAAGTAATTGTTTGCTTGCCTGGTGCAGTTGTTGAAATTCAATAATCGGTTTCTGGAATGTAATGCCGTGTGTCGCCTGTTTGAAATCATGAAATTTCATTTTCAGGATGAGCGTTCTTCCTTGGTATTCACCTTTTTCTATCAAAGAAATTAATTCCTGTTCAATATGATATAATTTGGTAACAATTTCAAATTGCGTTTGTAGATCTTGTGGAAAAGTCCGTTCCACTCCTACCGATTTTCGTTCCCGATCCGGTTCTACGGGACGATTATCCAGCCCACGAACAACATCGTAAAAATAAACTCCCGCTTTTCCAAAATTATTAATTAAGAATATTTTATCTTTTTCTTTTAGTTCCAAACCGTTATTGATTCCCATAGACTTCATTTTTTGTGCGGTTACTTTTCCAACTCCAAAAAACTTCTCAATAGGCAATTGCTCCAAAAAAGCAATAGCATCTTTGGGGTGAATCAAATAAAAACCATCAGGTTTATCCATATCGGAGGCAATTTTTGCCAGAAATTTATTATAAGAAACCCCTGCAGATGCAGTTAAAGCAGTTTGTTCCCATATTTGTTTTTTTATTTCTTTGGCAATTAATGAAGCCGAAAACCTGTTTTTGTTGTCAGTGGTAACATCCAAAAAAGCTTCGTCCAATGAAAGTGGCTCCACCAAATCGGTATATTCAAAGAAAATTGCCCGTATTTGAGAAGATACCTCTCTATAGACATCAAAACGAGCAGGAACGAATATCAGATCGGGGCATTTTTTGATAGCCGTAACACTTGGCATAGCAGAAAAAACGCCATATTTACGGGCTTCATAACTTGCAGCTGCTACTACGCCTCTGTCTTTTGCCCTTCCAACGGCAATTGGTTTCCCTTTCAATGCAGGAAAATCCCGCTGCTCAATGGAGGCATAAAAAGCATCCATGTCGATGTGTATTATTTTTCGGATGATTTCCATTATACAAAAAATGTACCTTTGCGAAAAATTAAATTTTTCATTTATGAAATTTCGGCGTTTATTTTATGCTCTTATTATTAGTTGTTTAATTGTTTGTTCTAATCGCATTATGGCTTCGGGTGTGCATCCTAAAGATAGCAATTTTGTTCCAAAACGAAACAAAGTTACATCTTTTTTCTTTAAGGATACTACCGATTATGCCAAACTAAGCACAATAAACGATTTGACGGCTACTTCTCAGGAAAACAAATGGGGAATACGGGTAGGTGGATATATTTGTACGGATCTTTTTTTTGATACGCGACAGGTGGTTGAATCCCGTGACGGACTGTTATTGCTTTATCCTGCGGATATACAACCGGATGTAAATGGAGTTGATATTAATGCCCGTCCTTCGTTTAATTTTTTAGCCTTGAATACGCGTGTTACTTTGCGTATTCAAGCTCCGGATGCTTTGGGAGCAAAAATATCAGGAATGGTAGAAGGCTGGTTTGCCGGTATGTCTAATGCTGATATGAATGGCTTTGCTATGCGGCATGCTTTTATAAAACTGGACTGGAAAAGTACATCTTTATTGACCGGACAAACATGGCATCCTTTATTTACCGAAAATTGCTTTGCTAATACTGTTGCAGGAAGTGCGGGTGCTCCTTTCCAGCCTTTTTCAAGGGCTCCTCAAATCAGGGTAACACAAAAATTATCCAAACTATCCAGCTTGATGATTTATATTAATTCGCAACGTGATTTTTTAAGTTTCGGAACAGCGGGCAACAGTTCGACTTATTTACGTAGTTCGGCGGTTCCTGAAGTAGGCTTGCAATATCTTTTTAACATGAATAAAGAAAAAACAATTAAGCATAAATTGTTGTTTGGAGTCGGTGGGGATTATAAATATCTAATTCCACGTATTGTAACAGATAGTAATGTTTATACTCGCAGAGGTGTTCATGCATTTGCCGCAATTGCATTTATTAATTATGAGAATACCGGATATAAAGATATTCAATGGGGACTGAAAGCTAAAGCCATGTACGGACAGGCTTGTAATGAATTTCTGATGCTTGGAGGATATGCTTATCGTTACTATAACAATCAGCCTTTGGATACAAGAATGGATTATGAATATACAACCGTCAATACCGTTGCTTCGTGGATAGATGCTTATGTAAAAATTAAGCAATGGGAAGCAGGCGTTTTCGGCGGATACACCCAAAATCTGGGTTCTAATAAAAACATTCAGGATTGGCATAATCAGGAAAGTTATTTTAGCAGAGGGAGTAATATTGCGTATATGTATCGTATTTCTGCCCGTGCCGTGTACAGAGCAGGAAAACTTCAAATCGGACTTGAACCCGAATATACGGTTACTTGTTATGGAAATACGCTTAACAGTCTGGGTGAGGTTCAAAAAACTTCTGAAACTTATCCCAATGCAACTCGTAATGTAGTAAGCAATTTACGTGTTTTGCTTTCTACAACCTTATTTTTTTGAGAATTTAAACAGTAAACCTTAGAATGACCAGAACAATAAATATACCTTTCATTCCCGACAGGCAAAAGCGTAAAAAAGCCATCAGGAGCTATCTGCAAATCCTTATTGGTTCATTGATTGTGGCGGTTGCTTATGTCTTTTTTATTACACCTCATAAAATCATTCCGGGGGGCGTATATGGAATTTCCATTATTATCCATTATAAAACTATCGGCTTATTTGATTTTCTTCCCAATGGATTTCCTATTGGTACGACGGCTTTGTTTTTCAATATTCCGTTAGTAATTATTGCTTACAAAGTATTTGGACTCGGTTCTCTGTCGCGTACTGTTGTTACTTTTATAGCAACAGCTGTTTTTGTTGACCTGTTGACATTTCTTACCCCGGAGAACGGACTTATACAAGCATTGGGTGATGATATTTTGTTGTCCTGTATTTTCGGTTCGTTTATTTTGGGCTTTGGCGTTGCTATGATTCTCCGTGCTAAGGGAACCAGCGCCGGAACGGATGTCGTTGCCAAAATATTGACGAAATATACTCACATTCCTGTCGGATATACCTTAATTATTGTGGATTCCCTTATTGTTATTTTGGGATTGATTGCCTTTGGCGATTGGAAGATACCGCTTTATTCGTTATTTACGGTGTTTGTATATGGAAAAGCAGTCGATATTTTCATGCAGGGATTGAGTTTCGACAAAGCTGTTTTTATTATTTCCGATAAAAATGGCTTGATAGCAGAAAAGATTATCAACACACTGCATAGGGGAGGGACGTTTTTTCACGGAAAGGGAATGTATAATGGTACGGAAAAAGACGTCATTTTTACAGTAGTCGGCAACAGGCAAGTTGTGGCTCTGCGGGAGATTATTCGACAGATTGACCCCAAAGCATTTATTACCATTTTGGATGCTACCGAAATAATGGGGGGAGAGGGCTTTCGGTCTATTGAAGATATGAAGGAGTAATTAGACTGCTCTCCGAAGTACCTGTTTTCACCAAGAAGATTCATATTTTCACCTAAAATGTGAAATGTTTCACCTCGAAGGTACATTGTTTCACCTCGAAGGTGCAATGTTTCACCTCGAAGGTGCATTGTTTCACCTCGAAGGTACATTGTTTCACCTCAAAGGTACATTGTTTCACCTCAAAGGTGCATTGTTTCACCTTGAAGGTGCATTGTTTCACCTCGAAGGTGCATTGTTTCACCTCGAAGGTGCATTGTTTCACCTCGAAGGTGCAATGTTTAATCTAAAAGGTGAAATGTTTAACCTAAAAGGTGCATTGTTTCACCTCGAAGGTACATTGTTTCGCCTCGAAGGTGCATTGTTTCACCTCGAAGGTGCATTGTTTCACCTCGAAGGTGCATTGTTTGACTTCTGAAGTAAAAAAAAATACTGCCGAAGTATCAAAAAGTACTTCGGTGGTATTAAAAAATGGCTACAGGAAAGCTATTCGGGTGTTTTCTTCCTCATGCTCTGCCATAACGCCCTCTTATCTACTCATTCACTTATTCGCTCATTTACTATTATAGCTTGCGTAACTTCTATTAATCAAATAAATAAACCCCGAACTCACTTAAACAATAATATAATAAATTGTATCTTTGTAAAAACAATAGAATCAAAATAATAGTAGATAAAAAATTGCTTTAGTCAATGTATGCCGAGATAATCAGGTGATCAAGAAAATATATCTATTAGCTTCACAATTTGATGAGAAAGAGAACTATATAGATTTATTAACGGAATTCGCTTAAAAATCCATTTTGAGTCGAGAAATAGAACAAACACACAAATTAATTTACGATGGACAAAGCAGGGAAATATTTATTTGACATTCCTCTTCAGTTACTAACCATTAATCATTAAAAAATGGCTATAAATTTTGATAAAATACCAACACCTTGCTTTTTGCTTTTCGAGCAATCATTGGAAGCTAATCTTCAAATTTTAAACTTGGTACAGGAGGCTGCCGGTGTGAAGATAATATGTGCTTTAAAAGGCTTTGCTTTCTGGCATGAATTTCCGATGCTTGGGCATTACTTGAGTGGAGCTACGGCAAGTTCGTTAAATGAAGCCCGTTTGATTGCAGAAGAAATGTCAACGGAAGCTCATACGTATTGTCCGGTTTATAAGGAAGATGAATTTGATGCGATGCTGGCTTTGAGTTCCCATTTAACATTTAATTCATTAAGTCAGTATGCAAAATTATATCCCAAAGCGAAAGCATTTGGCAAAGATGTTTCATTGGGTTTGCGTATCAATCCCGACTATTCCGAAGTGGAAACCGATTTGTACAATCCGGCAATTGAAGGCTCGCGTTTGGGAATTGTGCGAAGCAAATTAGGCAATACGCTTCCTGAAGGAATCGAAGGAATCCATTTCCATGTTTTGTGCGAGAATGACAGTTATACCTTGGAACGTACGTTGAAGGAAGTTGAGAGGAAATTCGGCGATTTGATTGCTCAGGCGAAATGGGTCAATATGGGCGGCGGGCATCTTATTACTAAGGAAGGTTATGATGTGGAGCATTTGGTAGAATTATTGAAAGATTTCCGCAAGCGTTATCCCAATCTGGAAGAAGTGATTTTGGAACCTGGTGAAGCCGTAGGCTGGCAAACCGGAGTCCTGGTTACATCCATACAAGATATTATTGAATGTAAAGATTTTAATATTGCCATGTTGGATGCTTCTTTTGCCTGCCACATGCCTGACTGTTTGGAAATGCCTTATAAGCCTGCAATTTTAAACAGTAGAAATCCTAAACCGGAAGATAAGCTCATTTACCGTATGGGAGGAAATTCCTGCTTGGCAGGTGATTTTATGGGAATGGGTGATTATGCTTTTGACGAACCTTTGGAAGTAGGAGAGAAGATTATCTTCGAAGATATGATTCATTATACTATGGTGAAAACTACTTTTTTCAATGGTGTTCAGCATCCTCATATTGCGGTTTGGACAAAAGAGGATGAACTTTTATTACTTCGCAGTTTCGGTTACGAAGATTATAAGGGGAAATTATCGTAATTATTTTTAGAAGAAGGCAACATTTTGCTTATAAATTACGTCTCTATAATGTATAAAATGAAAGAGGGATTTTTCTTTAAAATATATATTTAGAAATCATGAAAAAATCTGTATTTTTTCACCTTTTGCTTTCTTTTTTATTTATATCTCATAATAAGGGAGATTCTCAATCTATTATCTGCAAACAAGTTCATTTCCCTATAACTCAAGGTTGCATTTCCACTGTTGATTCCAATGCTCTTTCCGTTTATTCTTATTTGCAGGCGGCTAATTTGGAATGGGGAGGAATTCCTGGAATTATGCGGAGTTATCTCAATTTTGACTTATCTGCTGTTTTTTCTTCTACAAATATACTTATGAACAGGGCAGATTTGTATTTGTTTAACCCCTATATTTCGGATTATGACATAAAACATGCTTATCAATTTACTACTCTTCCGGTTCAATTGCTTTTCCATCGGGTTACTTCCAATTGGCATAATATTACTCTGACGTGGAATAACCAGCCTTCGTTTGATAATTTTTCGCTTACATCTCCTGTTTTTTGTACCCTATCCAATCCGAGCTATGAAGATTTGGTGTTGAATGTAGATACTCTTATTTTACAGAATAGAATGCTGCTTTCTGATTTTAATGGTTTTATGTTTAAAATGGTTTCGGAAGATGTGAATAATATACATAGACAGGTTGCTTTTGAAGGTGTCCGCTATCACGATATTGCTTTCCGCCCTCGTTTGGAGGTAGAATACGAATTTTTAGCAATGCCTACCATTAGTTATTATGGAGATAATACACTTGAAGTTTTGAACGTATCGGATATAGAGCTTATTTTTGATGATATAGTATTCAAATGGACTATTAATAATCATATATATTATGGGAAAATAATTCAACCGCTTTGTGCAAACAAATTCGATGTTTCATTGGAAATGATTTTGGTTGATAGATTGAAAGACAGTTGCCATTATTATATAGGTGATACGGTTTGTACAGCATTAACTACAGACATTATATTGAATCTTAAAGATACAATTGGGACTTGTGATACTATGATTACTCTTTCTGCAGATTATCCGAATGCAAACTATTTGTGGAGTACCGGAGCGACAACAGAGAGTATAATTGTTAAGAAATCAGGAACCTATTGGGTAGAAGTAAGCAATCAAGGTTGTTTTGTACGGGATACGGCTGTTGTTCTATTTGGTGTTTTACGGCTTGATTTGCCCGATACGGCTGTACTTTGCGGGACATCAATTTCGTTGAATGCAGGATATGCAAAAGCGGAACATCCCGATGTGACTTACCGGTGGGATGTTGGGGAGACGATGGAAATTCTTAAAGTTTCTTCTACGGGTGTTTATTATGTGGAAGTTTCGGATAAAGGTTGTATGGTACGAGACAGTATTATTGTTATTAATTTTGTCGGTTTGAATATGCCTGATACGGTGATTTTTTGTGATGAACCGATTGTTTTGTCTACAAATTATCCCCGAGCCGATTCTTATCTATGGAATACCGGAGCAAGAACCCCAAATATCACAGTTACAAAACCCGGAACATATTGGGCGCAAATCATCAGAGGAGAATGTTCTTCTATGGATGCAATAACAGTTCTTGCTGTTGATCCGTTATCATTGGAGGATACTTTGGCTATTTGTGACGAATCGGTAGAAATCAAAACAAATTATCCGGAAGCAAATTATTTGTGGAATACAGGTGAAACAACAGAAAATATTAATGTGAATACTCCTGGAATATATTCGGTAGAAGTTTTTACTAAAGGATGTGTGCTACAGGATAGTGTATTGGTTTTGGAGGTAACTTTAGAAATTGATCAAGATTTATTTTTTTGTGATTCTTCCATTGTAATTAACGCTTATTCTTCTTCCCAACCGAATTATTATTTGTGGAGTACAGGCGATAAAACAGAACGAATTATAGGTACAACTCATGGTACATATTGGGTAGAAATAGAAAAATGGGGATGTGTTTTAAAGCGTTCAACCTATGTGTCTTTGCCTCCTGTTTTAGATTTGGGAGATACCTTGATTCTATGTGATGACCCTATTGAAATACACCCTAATGTAACGCAAGGGGAACGTTATTTATGGAATACAGGTCAAACAACGGAAAGCATAAGGGTTTCTGCTCCAGGGGTCTATTGGTTGGAATTAATTTATCAAGGATGTGTTTTACGAGATACGGTTATTGTTATAAAAAAAGCAATTGCTGATTTTCAAATTGAAACATCAGGAAATTTATGCGAGGATGATGAAGTGGAGTTATTTGTCAATACAAATGGCGATGTTTTTGACTATCTATGGAGTACAACAGAGAACTCTCCGGTTATCTTGGTCACAATGAGCGGAATGTATAGTGTAGTGCTTTCCAATAGATATTGTTCTAATAATACGTCGATTATGCTCCTGTGTCCATGTGACTTATGGCTTCCTAATGCATTTACACCAAATGGAGATAATAGAAATGAAGCATTTCTTCCTGTGTTTTCAGCTCCGGTGAAAGATTTTTCTATGTCCATTTTTGATCGTTGGGGTAGTTTGATATTTAAAACAAATGAAATGAAAGGATGGGATGGATCCAAGGACGGAAAAGTTGTTTCTGCAGGAGTTTATTCTTGTATTATTCGTTACTCTTGTTTGGATGAACCTGAGAAAATAATTACAAAATCCGGTCGGGTTACATTGGTACGGTAATTCCAATATTTTGTTCCATATTTGAAAAAACTTCCAATCTTCTAACATGTTGATTGTAATTTTATTATAAAATGGCGATGTTTTTGTTAATATATCAACTTGAAAAATATATAAATCGCTAATTTTCACCTGTTTAAATATTGACAAAGATGGTTCAAAAAAACAGATAAATTTAATTCTTAATTAGAAATAAATGTTTACTTTTGTACTCATAATGGATTCAATTATTAATAACCAAAAAAGTAGTACTAGTATGAAAAAATTATTTGCATTATTAGTTGTAGCAGGAATGGTGTTTGCATCTTGCGGTGGCAGCAATACTCAAGAAAATGTTAATGCTGATGCAACTGAACCAGCACAAGTTGAAGAACAAGCTGTAGTTGAAGAACAACCAGCGGCAGAAATGCCAGAAACTGCAGAAGAAGCTCCTGTAGCGGAAGAAGTTCCTGCTGAATAAGCTTATATATAGTAAGTTTAGTGCATAAAAAAACCGAGTTAAAACTCGGTTTTTTTATATCATGTTTTTTCTTTCTGTTTAAGCTTTTGCTTCAATAGCTAGTTCTCCACGGTAATATCCGCATTCTGGACATACACGGTGGTAAATAACAGCCGAACCACAGTTTGAACATTCTGTTAACTGAGGAATAGCTGCTTTATCATGAGTTCTTCTTTTGTCTCTTCTCGTTGCTGAGTGTCTTCTTTTGGGATGTGGCATGACTCTATTATTTTATAGTTAATTATATTTATTCAAATTTTATATCTTTTAATTTTTCCCATCGTTGATCTACAACAGGATTTTCTTTATTTTTTGCTTTTTCTATCAATGCTAACATAGATTCATCACATTGCTGATTCTTTGTTTCCTGATGTGTTTTTCGCATCGGCATCGAAGTGACTAAATATTCATATATAATTTGTTCTACATTATAACTATATTCTGTATTTTTCAGATATATAATATTTTCGTCATTACTTTCCTTGGGAGTATCTGTTAATTTCAGTAATAATACTTCTTGTTTATCAACAGGAATGATCAGTTCATCAAGACATAAATCACAAGTTGTATGTAAATTACCTGATATGTTAAAGAATAGTTGAATCATATTTTCTTTTTTCTCTATATCTATTTTTACTATAACAAATGCATCTACAATGTCATCATTGATATATTTTTCAAAGAACGCTTTTTTAATTTCTATCTCAGTTTGATGTTTCCCTATGACAAGCGATCCAAACTGGATGTCGAATTGTTTTAAATAATCATTTTTTTTCACCTTTTGATAATTTCTAAGGTTTGCAAAGGTACAATTTTTTTTTAAGTAAATAACTATTCCCCTTGAATTTTAATTCAAGACATTATAATATTGATTATTAACGTTTCGCTTTTTTAATAGGAAAATATAAAGCAAAATCATTCAGCATTATAGCCCCATTTCAGATAAATAGCACCCCAAGTAAAACCGGCGCCAAAGGCAGCTAATATTACATTATCTCCCTTTTTCATTTTTTTCTCCCATTCCCAAAGGCAGAGTGGGATAGTGGCTGCGGTTGTATTTCCATAATGTTCTATATTGACCATTACTTTTTCCGGCGCTAACTGCAATTTCTCTGCAACAGAATCAATAATACGTTTGTTTGCTTGATGCGGAACATACCAATCTATATCATTGTTGGCGAGATGATTTTTATCACATATTTCTTTTGTCACGTCATACATGCATGTTACGGCATATTTATAGACGGCTTGTCCTTCCTGATATATATAGTGTTCACGGGCATCAACTGTTTCGTGACTTGCGGGTTTCACAGAACCACCCGCTTTTTGATGCAGATGTTTTCTGCCAATTCCATCCGAATGCAATATACTGTCTATAATGCCAATTTCTTCAGTTGTAGCTTCTACTAATACGGCGGCAGCACCATCTCCAAAAATCGGACATGTTGCTCGATCGGTATAATCAACAATGGATGACATTTTTTCGGTACCTACCACAATCACTTTTTTACAGCTACCTGCTTCTATCCATTTGGAAGCACTTGCCAACGCGTATACAAACCCAGAACAACCGGCGTTGATGTCATATCCAAATCCATTCCGGATATTCAATTTATCAGCAATAATATTAGCAGTAGCTGGAAATTGCATGTCTGGCGTAACAGTGGCACATAAAATAAAATCAATTTCTTCAGGTTGTGTATTGGTTTTTATTAATAATTTTTCGATTGCTTTTACCGCCAAATCCGAAGAACCTTGATTGGGTTCTTTTAATATCCGCCTTTCTTTAATGCCGATACGTGTCATTATCCACTCATCGGTAGTATCTACCATTCGGCTAAGTTCTTCATTATCTAATACGTAATCGGGTAAATATCCTTCTACTCCTGTGATTACAGCGTGAGTTTTCATGAAATTTTTTTAAATTTTTATTCAAACAAGCCGCAAAAATAATAAATTTAGAAGTACAAATGTGCTTTTTTTGATTTATTATTCTATTTTATATGCTATCATATAGGTTATCAGTTAAATGAAATTTTCCTTTTTGAAAATGCAAAAATATATGAGCAATATTCTGATAAGAATTACATTAATTTTTATTTTAAGAGTTTTTTTTGAGCTACATTACCGAATAAACAATAGCAACAATTCCTATTATTACGCAGTAAATAGCAAAATATATCAGTTTTCCTTTTTTTACCAGATTAATCATGAATTTGCAGGCAAAACAACCTGATAGAAAAGCGCTTAAAAATCCGGCAATAAGTGGAATATATCCAAGACTTGTAGTAGCTTGCAGAGAGGGAATCATATCTATTACATCTAAAAAAGCTTCCCCCAAGATAGGTATCAATACCATTAAAAATGAAAATTGAGCAACATTTTCTTTTTTGTTTCCCAATAATAATCCGGTAGCAATCGTAGTTCCTGACCGCGAAAGTCCCGGCAAAACGGCAACAGCCTGTGAAAGTCCGATAATGAATGAATCCCAATAGGAAATTTTCTCTTTTTGACGTGGCTTGGCAAAATAGGCAAAAGTCAATAATGCAGCAGTGAGCAGCAAACAACAACCAACAAGTAGCAAACTTTCCCCAAACAATTCCTTAATTTCATCCTTAAAAAAAAGCCCGATGATTAAAATAGGAATCATCGAAATGAAAATTTTTAAGACATACGATTTTTCATCATTCCATTTTGGAGTAGACAATGCTCCTTTGAAAAGGCAAGCTATTTCTTTCCATAAAATAGCAATAGTACTCATTACCGTTGCGGCGTGGACAATAACAATAAATTGTAGATTATCGGCAGCCGAAGTATTTAAATTCAAAATATTTTGGGCAATTATCAAATGTCCGCTGCTGCTGACAGGTAAAAATTCAGTCAATCCCTGGACAAATCCAAGAATAATAGCTTCAAGAATACTCATAAATGATTAGCTCTCCAATGACGTTTCTTGTTTGTCTTCTTTAGGATTAATTTTTACCATAATAGCAGCAAACTCTATCAGAAAGCCTATCATGAGTGTAACAGGGGCAATAACCAAACGTCTTGTATCGAAAATAGCTTCACTAAAAACATTCGGGTCATCACTTCCTCCACCGGAAAGCAAAATATATCCAATGAACAATACGACAAATCCCACTAACATAAGGATGTAATTGAATTTGCCGAAAGGCATTCCAGCAGCCCAGCTAATATGCTGCTTTCCAGTAGTTGTTTTTTTCTTTTGTGCTGTTGTTTTCTTTGCCATTGTCAATTATTTTAAAAATATAATTTGTCTAATTTTATTTTGATGTATTTGCGTACCGAAAAGAATGTGGATAACCATGTGATAAATATTCCAAATAAGATGATAAAAATAAATAGATAGATATACCACATTGGTTGCGTGAAATCAATAATTTGTGAAAATGTCGGACTTGTATATGCCAGATAAAGTGTTCCTACCAATAATAATATTGCAATAACAGCTCCCCACAGCCCTTGAATAATTCCTGTAGTAATAAAAGGAGCATAAATAGTCCTTCTTTTTGCCCCAACTAAAAGCATGCTCCTGATAATAAATCGCTTGGAATATATAGATAAGCGAATCGTATTGCTGATTAATGCCACTGCAATTATCAATAATACACCACTTACGATAAGTAAAACCAAACTTATTTTATAGAGATTTTCATTAATATTGCTAACATATCCTTTTTGATAATTTACATCTGTAACATGATCCATTAAATACAATGATTTCTCAATTTTTTGCAAACTATCCAAAGAAGTGTAATCAGAGCGTATTTTCAATTGTATGGAAGCAGGGAGTATATTTCCAACTATTTCCCGGAAATCATGACCCAGTATCTCTATGGTTTCGTTTGTTGCTTCTTCTTTAGAAACATAACGCATTTCTTTTATATAAGGAAGTATCGCTAATTGCTTTTCCATAGCAGAAAGTTCTCCCTCAGAGATATCAGAGGCAAGCATAATCTCAAAACCAATGTTTTCCCTGACATTTTCCGAAATTCGATTGGCATTAATCAATACAATGCCCAACAATCCGATAATAAACAACACCAACGAAATACTGATAATAGTAGAGACTTTGGATGATGTCAGTCGGGTTTTTGTAATATTGTCAACGTTTCCAGCCATTTTTATAGTTAAGTTACGATTTGCAAATATACAATTTTTTATGATAATTATTTAATGAAAAAAAGAGGAGATGCATTTAGCCATCAATATAACGTGAGTACGGGATTTACTTATTCGATTAATAGAAGTTACACAAGTTAAGAGGTGAGAAATGAGGGGTGAGAGGTGTGATAATAAAATGATGAAGTAGTAAGATGAATAGTTTCACGAAGTAACACAAAGGATTTTCACAAAGTAACACGAAGGTATTATTTAGTTGTTCACTTCCTCATAACCAAATAGGCAAATTTTCCCTCTTGTATCATTGCCCCCCGAACTCACGTTATTGTAAGTTGCGTAAATTCTTCTAATCAAACAGGTAGATATAGAGCATATATTGTTTTAGATTTTATTTTCCTCGGAGGAATCGTCTTTTCTCCTTCGAGTAGCAGTGTCAATGAGGTTTCTTGCAGCCTTGTATGCACTGTAAAAGTCAGGGTTTGATGTTTTGAAAAGCATAATGAGCTTATCCAGCTTATCGTAGAGGGTAGAATCTGCCGCGGCAAAAAGTCGGGGCAAATTTCCAGTGTAGACTTTCCGCTCGACAATGGTTCCGCGCGGTTTTGTCAGTAAAAGCTCGAATTCGGCAATTGCAGTTTCGAGTTCCGCGAGGACATTGTCCGTAATTCCATAATAGATTAACTGTTCCGCATTTTCACCGGCATTTTTCATGATATTTTTCGCCTTACTCAGCAGTGCATTCCCTTCGGCACGGTAGAGTTCGCTCCTATTCACAGTCGAGAGCTTTTTTAATTCAGTATTTACTTTTTCAAAAGCATAGACATAAGTCCCATTGGCAACCTGTACGGTAAGTTCAACAAGTCGGTCTTCCGCAGCCTGCTTACTCTGCGTAGCACCTGCAACAGGTACATTTGTCTGCTTCTCCTTAGTTTCTCTAATATCACTAATATTAGTTTTAAAAATTTTTACACCGTCCTCAAATGCCTTAATACTAATATAGATGTCTTCATTAGCTATACATACATCCAGTACACTTTGGTACATGTTCAATTTAGCGTTCTGTAAATTTGTCATGTTATCTTATATTTTATTATTAAATTAATATGCAAAAATAACTATTTTTTTATTATCAATTTAAATTATCTATATCTTTGTTTAAATAATTTATTTATTAA